>Ga0209208_10004374_pt1 | contig 20018 bp, 12 predicted proteins | sample S1TSphfallax_3_FD_187694 | JGI IMG/M metagenome (GOLD analysis project Ga0209208, IMG submission 187694) | Host-associated microbial communities from peat moss isolated from Minnesota, USA - S1T2_Fd - Sphagnum fallax MG (SPAdes) (version 2) | ecosystem: Host-associated > Plants > Peat moss >...
AAAAAAAAAAAAAAAAAAAAAAACCTTACAAAACAATCTTTTTATGTTAGAATAAAGGTGCCAATTGCTTAAATTTCTTACATGGGTTATTATTCTAAGTTCTACTATGCATTATTTGCCTTCAAGAAAGTTGTGATTTTTGCTTATTTTAATGTGATGATTTTACATTGAGTATGAATTCCTTAAAACTCCTTAACTATAAATTTCTGGATATTGTCAACTATATATTTTTTAATTAAGGTTTTCTGCTTTCTTGGCAAGTTTGCATATTTTTTGGCTTGTTTTCATAAGAAACTTTTTAAAAAAAAATTATTTATAAATTTTTAATTTCAAACTGGACTCATTGTTATTTGTTTGCACAACTTAACACAAAACAACACCAATATTGCCAAAAGGAACTATATAATTTACAAAGTTTTAATATTTGCCTTAGATTTTTCCTATTATAATCACATTTTAAAAAAAAAAATTACAAATATTTTGATAGTGACTCTAAAAAATGGTGTTTCTACCTAAAGCAAATGGTTATCAAAAATTGTGTGACACACACAAAGAATGTGATTAAAATGGGCGTGATTGTAAAAGGGGTTTACTGTATCTCCTTCTTGTCCACACCTAAAACTTTAAGTCAGGAAATATCTTACCTTTTTTCAAGTTACGACAAAGTTTTTCAAGTTATGCAAAGTAGCAGCCACACCTTTTTGTGATGATGCTACGAACCTTCTTGTTATTTTTCATCAGCATCAATGTCGCCTTCCATTCTCTTTCACAATGCATTGTCAAAAGCTTTTTTTCAACAATTTTTTTCTTCAATGTTTTATTATATTATAATAAAAGGTGTTCTTGTACGTCAAGTGAATTCATTAGATTTTGAATGAATTCTCTAGTCTTAATAAATAAGTATTAGTTGAAAACTAATGAATTCATTGGTCTAGTGAACGGAGATTAATGAATTGCACTCACATTTTGTAATAGTATTGGTTCTTTTTCATTGCTTGCTCTTCATCAACGTTCCAAATGAACCTGTTCCTCTTTCTAAATTGTATGTCTTCTACTCTTCAATGCTTGCATTTTGTGATTATTGCAAGCATTCTTCAATTGCAGCTATGATCTTATAGTTGCATTGTAAACCATAAGAATAAATATTAAAATGAGGGAGAGTGCTACAAGTGATGAAAACGACAAATCCCAAGCAAAATCTTACATGACAAGAATAGCTGGGAGCACTTGTGAAGGGTCGAAGGTGGGAGTGCTAAGTTATTAGGGAATTATTCAGAGATTTTTTCAAATGTTAGTTAACTCTAAAGTTTCATCAAAAAATCTATGAATTTTGTAGATATAGTGGTAACAACGAAGTTGGTTATTTTTGAATTATCTCCCCTTGTCACATAGGACTTAATGCTAGCTATTATCTTTATATATGTGTGGACATAAGGTTAATTTTACCATTTCTAACTTTGATTTAACCCTTTTTAAATTCCAAGTGTGGGCCCAACTTTAGTGGGCTACCTAGAGCTTATTTACAAACTATGTATGGAGACATCTAAGATTTCACCTAAGTTATGGGATATTTAAGGACTATCTAAAGAGCTACCAAGCCCTTACCTAAGGAGTCCAAGACACCTAAAGACCTACTTAAACTATGGGACATTTGAGGGCTATTTAAAGACCTAAATAGAACCTACTTAATGGGCTACTTGGAGGTTATCAAAAGTTTTTGTAAGACTTCCTTCAAGGATTACTTAACGAGACACCTAAGGGCCTACTCAAATTATGGGATACTTAAGGACTAATTAATGGACTACTTAGGACCTACCTATGAAAATAGGTGGGGGCTTACTTAGGTTATGGGATATTTAAAGAATATTTTAAAAGGCTTCATAAAATGTACTTGTGAGGTTAGCTAGTGATTTCTTTGGTTAGGGGATTCTTGGTGGTTATTTAAGGGGTTACATCTGGGTAACCTAAGATTGACTCATAGCTTTTAGTAACTTACTCTTATGGTCATTATTGAAAGTTCATCCTCAATTTGTTTTGAGAAGTGATCTTCATTTTGATGTACTTTATGAATAATTCAAAAAGGAGGATGAATGAGTAGAATGAGAACCAAAATACAGTTTATTTTATTGTATTTAGGGCAATGAATATCATTATTTAGATCACATTTCAATTTAGAGTTAAATGTTTGCCTTTCCCCATTGATAAATAATAAATATTGGACAATATACATTGAAGGGGGCATTTTAGGCTCATTTTACATTAGGAATCAAAGCCAAGATTGCATTCAAATGAAACATTCTTATTGGTGCAATCAATGAAATCAGTCCTAAGGGCTTTACATTAGGGTTAGGGTTGAAAAAGAAAACAATGATTTTAATCTACCACTTTATGACCTTGATTTGGCCCCAAGGCAAAAAAGGATACATATAAACTTGGGAGGCCAATTTACAACTTTTGGGGCCAATGTTGCCATAATGAAATATTGTGATGAAATCCATATTGTAGGATCAAAATAAACCTTAAAACCAAACCCTATATTTTCTTCTTCATTTTATCTCTTTTCATTTTCCTCTCCTCTCATTGAACTTATGTGCTTGTTTATGAATGATGGAAGGGGTTTCTATTTTTTCAGCTTGGGATATGGCCATGAAAAACACAAAAATTACAAGAATCTTGTGTCTATGCTCATCCATGGTGATTTGATTTTGAGGGTTTAGCTTGAAAAATGAAGCAAAAATGAAAAGAAAAATGATTCCAAGAAAGAGATAATGAAAGCATATGAAGGGTTGAAGCCTTGGTCCTACTTTCAACCTTAATGGCTTTACACATGAACTCATTGGCCCCCAAACAAATAACATTTTATTAATAATTTGGGGCCAAACAACGAGCCAATAAGTGTTTAAATTTTCCATTATTGGCGCTAATTCCTATTCTAAAGTAGGCCTTAATGCCATTTGTGAACCAATCACTATGGTCAACCAATCGGATATCTAAAGGATGGTTTATGAATATTTTTTGATTAAAAAAATGGGATAATTATTATAATTTATAATTTTATAATTAGAAATTTTAGTTAATGTAAGATGTGAAAATTTCAAATTGTCAAAAGTGAATCACTTAACCACAATTTTACCTTCTTGAGTTGTTTATTTTACCATGTTTTCACCCAAAGGATAATCAACACTTTCTTTCTCTTTTAAAAAATACCTTCAAAATAATGATATGGACTAAATATATTTTGAGAAAAAGATGGATGGTAAAACACATGGGCAATGGAAGATGGGGAATCTCTCACCATAATTACCTAGCTTGATTTAATAAGAAAAGAAATTATTGGTAGGTTAATGCTTTCACATATGAAAAATACTCTTCATGGATTGAAAATGTTCTTAAATGTTGTATCCATGTAACAACACAAATCAACCAAATGTAACCAAAATTCATAACATGAGTTTCAAGAAATAACAAATACAAAGCTATTCAAGTATCAACATAAGCATAAACAATTGGATGCAACACAAACTTGCCAAACATGATTGGAGTTCATAATATGTGCTTTATGAAACAACATTAGAATATGGCTCAAGTACCAACAAAAAGCACAAGAAATTTAATAATCTATTCCCCAAATGTTATGAAGTTGCTTCATGAAATAAATTGGTAAACAATTTAATTCATCTAGTTTAACAATGTGCTCCTTTGATTATGGCTATTTAAGATTTTTTGGAAATTTTACCCCAAAAGAAAAAAAGGAAAAATATGCCCAAGACCAAAATTTTAACTCCAACATGTGACATTGCAAATGAATAATGTATAAGGATTTATATGCATCCACATCAATTATTTGTTGAAGTTCAAAATTCATTGTTGGGAAATTAGTCAAATGCTTTGACAATATAGTCTTAAGTTGATCCCATTGCTTAAATCAATTGAATTAGATTGATGTAGTTAAATAAAATTTACTATGATATCTCCAATGGATTGATTTCATGCAATGTTTGAAAAATAAATTGTCAATTTAAAATTATGAACTGAACATTATTTTAAGCCTTTCATCCTCACTCTTGACCTTCATTGCAATTTCATTTTCATTCTTAAAACTCTCATAAGTTTTATCCATAATTTTTTTTTCATTCATAGAAATTGGTTCCATTTGTTTTTGGGATTTGTAAACAAACCAAGGTTAAAAAGCCAAATGTAAATATATATATATTTCCAGATTTTCCAAATTATGTTATGTATTAGTATTGTTGTTTAATATTATATTTTTACAAATGTGAAAGATGCAAACAATGAAAGTAGGTTGTAATCATAATCAAATGAGCCAATGGTGACAAAAGACTCCACCACAAATGGGCCCTTTGTGGATGTTTTGATTTTTTCACAAAAAGGATTTTTTGAAGGATTGTTTTTGTAACATTTTTTAGAAATATATATAAATACCCCAATAAATTAAATGATTTATGTTAATTTTTTTTGAATAAACATGAATTGTTTAAAAATGTACAGATTTTGCTAGAACCTACTTGAAAAATGATCATAATTTCAAATCATGTCAAAATATGATAACTACTTTAAGCTTTAGTTTTTTATATCATAAGCCACAACTTTGTTCATATGTCATACACATTATGACCCATTTACATCTAGCAAATGACTATTGAAATTTGAAATTTCCAAAATTATATTTTGAATTCCTAATGTTTCAAGTATCACAAATTTTTAATTATGAATGCTTTCATATGTGGATGGTAGGTTATCATCATTTCAAAAAAATTCCCAACAAAATTTCTTTAATAAAAGGGTCCTTAGCTTGGGGCTTTAAAAATTCAAAAGTCCTTTTATTAAAACCAATTCAATTTATTAAATTAAATATATATTTTAAATTCTTAAACATTCATATAAATCATTTAGCACAAATTTCCTTGATCAACATAACATTAAAGTGACATTACATAAATATGTTTGACAAACTTGATAAATTTTTCGGTCATCTAACATGGTTTTTGGCTTGTTTGACTATGATCGCACCCAATAATTACATACATTTGTAAGTATAATCATTCATTTTTCACATGATGAAAATGTAAATTACATGTGAATGAAGATAACAATGCAAATGTTAGATTTTTTTTCTCACAAATATGCTTAAGAAATGCAAGTCAAAATGAAACTCCTTTTCATTTTGCACCATACAAGTTTGCAATTTACAATAGTTGGTACTACAAACAAAACACAACAAACAACCAAAATATGTTACATTAACCAAACAAATACAACTTGCAAACAAAGAAAAACACAAAAATATAGACATATATACAAATAAAAAACATATAAGAAAGAAAAAAATAAAAATAAAAATAAAAAGTTGAAAACATACTTTTCTAAATTGTAAAGGTTGTTGATTTGTAGGTTGTAACAACACTAGGTTAAAATATTGATGTCAAAATTAACCATGGCTAAACTAGTTAATGAATAGATTTTTATGGAAAAAATAATTATGTGCAAATTAATTATGACTAAAATGAACATGAATGAAATAATTATGGCTAAAATCAAAAAAATTAAAATATTTATTGCAAAAGCAAACATGGTTAAACTAGAAATGGTTAAATTAACCATGAATAAGTAAATTTGGCTAAACTAACCATTAAAAAAGTTAATATGGCTAAATTAGCTAATGAATAAATATTTTATGGCAAACCAACCATGGGTAAATTAATAACGATGAGTAAAATGAATTTGGTTAAAATAAACATGAGTGAAATAATTATGGCTAAAATAAAAATGATTAAAATAATTATGTTTAGACTTATTAATGTTAAACCAATTATTGTTAAATTGACTAGGCTTACTTAATTAGCCCTATTGATTGAGTGTTTTATTATATTAAGGCACATGCAAATTTGATTAGATTAGGTGGTCTTATTGATTAGGCCACTAATCAATTTGACTAGGTGGTATTTTAAAGTCCAATTTGACTAGATGTCCAATTTGATTAAGTGTGAAATTGATCATTCTAATCAAATTGATTAATCAAAAGATATTCATTGTCATTCAAGCCCTTGGCCTTTAGTAAAAAATACATGTTTTTCAGTAAAAAAAACCCATATAATCAACTTGGTTAATTTGAAAAAATAAAAATTCCAGTAGTGAATTGAAATACTTTAAAGTAAAATAACCTTGTCACAGACACAAAAAACTATAAGAACATAAACTAAACCAAAAAGACAACAAGGAAAACAAATCACAAGAAATGCAAATGTAAGTTTAATCAAATACTAGAAACATAAAGATGCAAGACAAAAAGACAATATATGTTAAAAGATGATTCAATCAAAAATTTATTCTGATAATGTATGAAGACAAAGGTTTTGACAATAAAATGTACCCAAAAGTAATGTTGAACAAATTTAAGGTAATGGGAGGTTCTACCTTTATTTAAACCCATTGGGGACCTAATTCAAAGAAGCTTCCATAAAGGTTTCCATGTGTGCATTGACTAAGGAAGTTTTTTTAAGAAGCTTCTATACTAATAGTGAAATAAATGTCAACTAAAATTCAACTAAAGGTTAATTCAAATTATATCCCATTAAGGACCTAGATCAAAGAACCTTCCGTAAAGGCTTCCATGTGTGCATCAACCAAATAAGCTTTAAAGAAACTTGCCTACTAATAATGGACTAAAAGTCAACTAAAACTTAACTATAGGTTAATTTAAATTATACCCCAATGGGGACTTAAATGAAAGAAGCTTTCACAAAGGCTTCCATGTGTGCACTAACCAAAAAAACTTCTTGAAAAACTTCGTTATTAATAATGAACTAAAAATTAACTAAGAGTTGATAATGATGCAAGCGACTATGTTGGTGCAAACAATGATGCAAACAATGATGTAGGCGACTATGTTGGTGCAAACGATGATGCAAGTGATGATGCAAACGACTATGTTGGTACAAACAATAATGCAAATGACAAATGATGGTGGTGTCTATGACAAACCTATAATAGTTTAGGGTATAACCAATGGTATAATAATTTATAATAACTTAAAAATGTATAAGTTATAATAATTAAACTAACATAAAATAACATAAGGTATATCATAAAATAGCTGAGGATATTTAAAACAAAAACATAAAAAAACTTATTTACCATAGAAAATCATAATAGTGAATTATGTCAATTAATAATGAAACATAATATTTACATACCCTATAGTGAAACAACTTTAACCAGGGTGAAATCATTAAAATGTATTGAACTTATTTCATTTTTAAGGCCCCATAGTGATTTAAGCCAATGAACTACATCCTACTTTTGTACTAATGCAAGTATTGAACCCTTTTCAAAATCATTACACCATGTTTTCTCGCCAAAGGTGCTAATCTAGATGAAAATTTGATTGATGTGCTTCCTTTAAATCTATTGGTCTTTATTGAAAACAAAACATCATTCCAAAAGTTCAAACTTCTTGTGAAGTCCATTTTGACTTCTTTATTTCAAAGAATCATGCATACCCATGTGGTGCTTTTGAAACACAATTACCTTTAATTGGGGTGAATTATTTAAAAAAAAGTTCCATATGTCATAACGTCTCCTAATACATTGAATCCCTTGGCCCAAACTCTTAATATTGAATGATGTTATCACCACATTTTATTTATTCATTAGTACAGTGAAGGTTATATATAAATTATGTTGGTAATGTCCTTCCTCCTTTGCTACCAAAATTTCAAATGCATTCATACTATGTTGAAAAGTTGTTTTAAATGGAGAACTATCCTTATCAATCACCTTTCTGTTTACTAGAAGGTCAAGAAGTGTATTTGCTTCTTGGAAATGGATCTCCTTACCCAACCTTGTTCCTATTGCCAATATCCTCCCCACATATTTTACAATTGGAAACCAACCAAACCTATTTTGCTTTTGGAGGAAAAGTCCCCTTTTGTTCATTAGAATGATTGCCATCCAAACACAATGTTGCAATCTATCATTTCCTTCTAGCCATTTGTAATACCAAGAAGCATATTTCCATGTTTTGAAAGGATTTCTTTTATTATGTTCAATTATGATGATGTTGTGCAGTTGAATAAAGGTTTCATTCACAATGTGTTTCTAGCCAACTCCAAGTCCATCGAGTGATTCCTTTTGTCATGGACACTTAAGCCAATGTTGTAGGTTTTCCTTCCTGTTCTTGAACCTCTTTGAGGATATGCATCCTTTTTTCCCCCTATTCATTCATATTAGATGTGACAAGGATTGGGAAAATTCTACCCTTTTTTATTATTGATTCAAGGTAGTTAATGAATAATGACCTCCAAAAGTCCGAAGGCAATGAAATGGTTTTATATCCCCACTTCATGGATGTAGCTTCCTCTTGATTAGTGTTTCAGATTAGAGGTGAATTCATTTTCCCTTTTTTCCCCTTGCCTTTTTAAGTTTTAAGATGAATTCCATTTTGTTTTCTTCATTTGGTGAAATTACTGAGTTGCAAGGATCTTTGGATTGAAAGTTTGGTGAAGGTACACTACTATAAAATGCGTCCTAGTTCACTTTGGGTTTCATTAGATTTTGAATGAATTTGGACATTTTTACATAATGAAATTGTTTAACCCCCTAGTGAATGGGGACCAGTTATTACGGACAATGAATTGTTTCATTAGTACCTAGTGAATCAAGGTTATTTTCAAGTGAAATACAAATTTACCAAACCATTCACTTGTTAATTAATTAATTAACTAGCATGGAAATCAATTAAAATATAATTATTTAAAATATAATATTATTAATAATTTCATTATTTTTTAAACCTATGATTTATTGACATGTGTCACTACTTAGGCTAGGTTAAAAGCCTAGCTTAGGTAGGTAAGCAGGCCACGTAATTAATCTAAACACTTATTCTAGGAATTTGATAGGAAAATATTTGGTCAACATACCATTGTTAACCACACACAACACCACTCGTGAGGTTTAATCCCTTGACCTTTGGAATGGAGGTAAACACCCTTACCATCAAGCCACCCCTTTTGTTGTGGTAATAAGTTACATTACATTTTATTTATGAAATACTTCATTTTAAACATTACCAAAACATAAACTTTGAAAATTCATATTTTATTGAGATTTTGTTCAAATGAAATGATTCGAGTTTACTTTTTAAAAAAAGTTGAATATCATTATTCAATAACATTTCAATGGCCATTCTTTTTGAAAAAAAATAATTTAATAAATGGATATTTTTTTGTTAATATAATAATACTACCTATGCTAAGCTATTTTCAATTATTATATGATTATTTTTCATTAATTTAAATTATTTCACCCTACATTATTTACGACTATTTATGGTTATTCCATGTTATTTTTTGCTAATATATATTATTTCAATTTAGACTACTTACAGCTATTATAAATTGCTTTTGGTTATTGAAGGTTATTTCACCTTATATTATTATTGGTAATTTGAGGTTGTTATAGGTTATTTCACTTTAAGTTACTTTTGTTTATTATAAATTATTTCACATTAGATTATTTTTGGCAATCTTAAACAATTCTAATATATGGATATTAGTTGTTATTTTATTAGTGTTATTGGTGGTTATTAATGGCCATTGGTACCTATTATATTTGTGGTTATTAATGCATATTAGTGGTTATTTTGTTAATATTTATTGGTGGTTATTGGTGATTATTTTATAGGTGGCTATTGGTGGTTATTTTATTAATGACTATTGGTGATTATTCTATTAATGGCTATTGGTGGTTATTCTATTAATGACTATTGATTGTTATTCTATTTGTATCTATTGATGACTATTTTTTGAGTGGATATTGGTGGATATTCTATTAATGGTTATTAGTGATTATTAGTGGCTATTATATTAGTGGTTATTAGTGGTTACTTGTGGTTATTCTATTAATGGTTATTGGTGGCTATTCTACTAATGGCTATTGGTGGCTATTTTATTGATGGCTATTGGTGACTATTATATTGATGGCTATTGGTGGCTATTCTATTGATGGCTATTGGTGACTATTGTATTAATCGCTATTGGTGACTATTGTATTGATGGCTATTGGTGGCTATTGTATTGGTGGCTATTGTATTGATGGCTATTAGTGGTTATTCTATTGATGGCTATTGGTTGTTATTGTTTTAATGATTATTAATGATTATTCTATTATGGTTATTTATGGATATTCTATTGGTGGATATTAATGCTTATTAATGATTATTATATTAATGGTTATTGGTGGTTATTGCATTAGTTGATATACGTGGTTATTAATTGATATTACATTAGTGGTTATTGGTGGCTATTATATTGGTGGATATGTGTGGTTATTAATTGGTATTATATTAATGGCTATTGGTGGCTATTCTATTGGTGGATAGATGTGGTTATTAATTGATATTATATTAATGGCTATTGGTGGCTATTCTATTGGTGGATAGATGTCGTTATTAACTGATATTATATTAATGGCTATTGGTGGCTATTCTATTGGTGGATAAATGTGGTTATTAATTGATATTATATTAGTGGGTATTGGTGGTTATTATATAAATGGCTATTGGTGAATATTATATAGTGGATATTGGTGGTTATTATGGTTATTTTATTATGGTTATTAATAATTATTTTATTATAAATTATTTTTGGATATTTTATATTATAATATCATAGGCCATTAATAGTTATTTTTACTTTAGGTCATTATATTATATTTTTAGATTATTTTAAGTTATTATACTTAAGATAAAGTAATTTATAATAACATAAAGGGAATGACCTTGAAGAACTTAAAGTATAATTTGAAATGACATATATTACTTTAAAATAAAATAACCTAAAGTATAACTTAAAGTTAGTTGAATAATTTAATTTAGAATAACTTAAAAGTTTATAATAAATTAATTAAGATACTTTATGGTAAAATAACATACAATAATTTATAATAGTTTACAATAACATAAAATATAAATTAAAATAATTAAAGTAGCTTAAAATAATATAAGGTATATTATAAAATAACATAGATATAATATTTAAAAAAACATAGAAATAAACCTATTTGCTATAGTAAATTATGTTAACTAGTAATGAAACATGATGTCTACATAGTGATATTATAGTGAAATAACTTTCACCAGGGTGAAACCAGTAAAATGAATTCGCTTCTTGAGATATTTCCATTGTAATTTCTACCATCACACCTTTTTTTAATGCATGAATTACTTCGCTAGCTTGCTATTGAATCTCCAAATTGGTTGGATCCCTTCTAGTCTTGAAAATAATATCATGTTCCTCCTGTGTGTTTTACAAGGGAACAACATATTCCTCAAGGCCTATTCCCTTGACTTTCTAGAGGTTTTTACACCTTTTTTAGAATTAAAAAAAAATACTTTAGCCCCATTTGGTTTTGGCTTTGCAAGAAGGTTAACAAATGGTGTTTTTCCAACTTGATGTGGGTGAGGCTATAAGGGGAGGGTTTTCTTTTTATTCTTCCTGCTTAGTTTCTTCAAAGGACAAGCTTTAGCAAGATAACCATGAATCTTACATCTATTGTATTGGTTAGGCATCCCATTGAAAAAAGTTTGTGTTCTATATTGTCTTGAGGTGTTTTTACAAGAATTACAATTTTTTGAGGTAAGTTCTCAATGTTTCCCATTAGCATTTTAACACAAGGGCCTACTATTTTTGAAACATAAATGTTTAAAAGTTCTATTTAAAGAACTTTGCTTAATTTCCCCACAAGGACACGAAGACAAGTTTCATTTTTAGGTATTGACTTAGACCTATGAATTATATCCATAATGGATACTGGAGCAAAGCCACCAATTCCTCCTTGTTTGAGGGAAAACCAAGATGTTAGGTTGAGAAGACCACATTTGTTCCATCATAATTGAAAGAATTTTCGAAAATGTGTTTGCAACCTACCTCAAAAGATAATGTTGTTTCAAAAAAGTCATATTTTACTCGAGCAGAAGATTAAAAAGACTCATGCCCACTTGAAAGGCCCAAGCTATTAAAGTTTTAAAACTAGGATTGGGACCTTGAATTTGACCTAAAATTGTCACCTTTGTTGTTGTTAGTTGGAATTGATTGAAAGTTTCTCGATCCTTCTCCAAAAGGGCTAAATGAACACTCCATCCTCACTATGTGGCTTTACTCTAGAGTTGTTAGAAAGCTTTCTTGCAACCTTCTATGCTACTACCTTTCCAAACATTTGGGTTGTTATATTCTCGCTTGGAATTGTTGAAGAATGTGATAAATTTGTGGTTGTAGCTACAATTTCAAATTGTGTTAAATGACATCCTTCCTTTACTATTGTATTTTTAGTAGTTGTCATTGCCTTTCCTTCGATCCACCTCCATTTCCTCCCATTTTACAAGAAAAAACCTAAACCTCAATTATAACTATAAGAACTAGTTAGATATCCAACCTAAAAGCTTAAAAAGAAAAAGAGGGAAAAACATTTTGCTTTTCCCTTCCCATATGGACTATGTTTACCTCCTTTACCACCAAGCCACCCCACTTGTCTCCAAGGAAATAATGTGCATTTTGTTTATCTTATCTCATTTAAAACATTACATAAAACATCATTTTTAATCAAATGATGAAATTAAAGTTTAAACATAAAGTTCTTTCAATAATGTGTGTGTGTGTGTGTGTGTGTGTGTGTATGCTCTTCAAAATATAAATTGACTTGAAAAATAATAATTTGAATTTCGTTATTGAATAAAATTTCAATGACCATTCCATGGATAAGATAAATTCAATCACATGATTTATAGATGGATCATAAATAAATTTTAATAAAAATGTAATAGAATCTCTTATATGAACCATAATATTTTTGATGTAAAAGATTAATCTATGTCTTATTTTTATTTAAAATTAAATTATTTTTTGAAAATAAAAATAAATAAATAAATATCACATTTCAAACCTTTAAATTGGATTTAAGAAATTAAATTATACAATTTTGTTTATAATAAGTCATATTTGTACCAACAAAATGTAATTTAGATGTATGATATATAACTTATTCACTATAAAATATTTATAAATTGGTCATAAATGATTCCTACTACTTAACCTATTCAATAAATAATTTACATTGCCTACTTAATTAAGTAATTAAAATTTAAAAATCACATATCATCCCTACTATTTAAGCCACACATATGAGTTACTAGCTATTTACTATGTACTACCTATCCTACTTATTGCCTAATTGATAAATTAATTGCATGCAACCTACCTAATTAATTAAATAATTAATAAAAAACATTATCACATATCAACATGATAAAATACCTATTACTTAACCCACATACATATTGCTTATTACTTACAACTTTACAACCTACAACTTATTAATTTACTAATTACTGAGCTTAATTAGTTAATTAAACATACAATTATTTCATTTGACACAATGTAATACCTATTATTAATTTTCTTATTCACATATTACCTAGAACCTACTACCTATTACCTAACCTACCTAATTAATTCACAAATTAAAAAACACTATGACATATCAACATGATAAAATACCTACCATTTAGCCACATACATATTACTTACTACTTAGTCCTATTTATACCATTAATTGCCATGGGTCTTTTAAAAATTTCACAAATCCACGAAACCTATTACACATTTAATGGTTGATTCTTTGAACAAAGTTAAGGGGAAATAATGAGACCACTGAATTTAACAATTTCATTGTCCAACTTTCACATTTAATTATATGTGCATTTGCAATTAGGATTTAGAGTTGCAAATCAAGTTGAAAAGATGCCATGTGGTGTCTAATGGTTTATGAACCACCTGCCAAGTAAAAAATAAATTACATTTTCATCTATTTTGGGATGCCACTCAAAATGGATGATATAAGTGCATTTTTCATTTTCATTTTTATCCAAATCAACATTAGTCATAAATATAAGTTGCATATGCAACCGCAAATCACTTTGTAGTTGTTTATGTGACTACAAGTTGTTTTTACCTAGTGCCACTAAAGATAGTTACAGTTACAATCACAAAAATGGTTGATTTGGACAAGATTCCTTGTAGTGTAACAAGTTCTTGAACAACACTTGAAATATTTTTTACACAATTTTCACATGGTAATATTAAAATTATTATTCATGGAATTAGTTGACATAATCCCATCTTTGAAAACTAAAAGTTATCAATATTGCATGGTCACAAACTTTGAGTATAATTGTGAGTAATATTGACATAACATGGTTGATCCCTTTTAAAGAATGATGGAAATTGCAATGATCATAATGGTAACATTATAGTCTACCTCCTAGTGTAAGTCCTTAATGTTCCTATCATTAGATAATCATCTTGAGGAGATGATCATATGCATTGTTGAATAGATGGATTTTATAACAAAAAGTTCATTTTTAATTCTTAGCTTAATGAATATTGTTAAAGGTACACAAATTGTCAAATGTACATTTGATTTGATCTTGAAGAGTGTTGATCTTACACAAACCAATTTTCAATTGCTCTACATTTTCAATAATACATCACATACATGTTTTTGAAAGCAAGGTAATTTTTCACAACTCCATATTGTCACAAATATAAAATGTCATATATATGTTTTTGAAAACAATGTAATTTCGAATGACTCCATTCCATTAATAAGGGAATGATAAACATGATCAAGATATTCTTATTTAACTAACTTAAAATGAACCCTAAGAATGTGTTTGAAGAGGTTTCTAGTTTGAAGTATGTATTTGAATTTTATTTTTTATTTTTTAATATGTACAATTTTTTTGTGTCTATTATTGTTGAAAGTGACTCAAATAAAATTAATAATCAATTTGATGAACATGCCAATGAGGAGCTATTTTCTTTTGATTTGGTACAAGCAAAATGGAAACATGATTAAATTTACACACATGATTATTACATAAAACCTGATAATTACATGTATTCTTGTGTGCACAATTTGTGAAACATGCTCCTTTTCAAATTGAGCTCATGTAAAATGTTATTGCTTGGTTTTCAAAATCAAAATTTGATGATGCCTTTGATAGTGATAGTAATCACTGATATGAGGATCAAATTTGTAATTTGTCTTTTGTGTGTATGCATGATGTGTGGGGCACTTGACATGGGTGGGGCCTAAAACATTGAAACACACACACACACAATCCATTATTTTTCCATTGTGAATTAACATTGGCCAATGACACCTTTATGATCACTTCCATGATAATATTTTTACTTGTCAACTCATTGAAATACTTGACAAATTATTATATTAGGAAGTAATTAAATATTGTACAAGTCATGAATTTGATGAGAAAAAATATATAGTTGTAAATTTTTACACTAATAAATCAACTAATTCAATATCTAACCTTGCATATATCAATTAGCTTTGTCATTTAAAATTTATTTTGTGTATTCAATGAGGTGATGGTTTACCATTCCATTCTATTGTTTTTTCACCACATGCAATTTGAAGTTTAAGATTTAACGAACTCATTGAAAAACATAATTAGCAGAAACCTTTGGGAATCTTGTTTTGGAAGGATTGATCATATCATGAGATGCCATTTTTTGTTTTACAATAGTTTTCAATTCTTATTACAATATTTTAGGATTTTGAACATGGATATTTAAGGAGAAAGAAAAATTTCCTTTCGGATTCATTTTCTTGTTTTTCCATCTTTATGTATAAAAATTTCCAAACTATTGATTTGTTCATTCTAGCCTTAATACAAAAAAATAAGAATGTTAGAAGGAAATTATTTTTTGGGGGGTAGGGGAAGGTGTCAATAGATCAATTGCTGATAAATTACATCAATGGTGATGGTGGTGTTTTCAATGAACAAGATTGCAAACGAATCCTTGTACTAAAGTGAAAACGAGTTAAAAAGCCACGTAAGATTTTATTTTCAATCCTCATTAATGATTTAATCTTTCCAAAGACTACTTCGCAAAAATCTTTTTGGAGTTGATAAAATGTGTAAGTACTTGTTATTGATTATGGCACATTTATTGATTTAATTGCACAAAATGATAATCTTATGTTGTATCTATGAGTACGTATTTTGTTTTCATCATTAAGAAATTAAATTGATAATATTAAAACATCAAACAAAAAGAGTTGATGTGTTATTAAGGAAGATTGTTTGTTTGTTTTGTTTTGTTTGTCATGTGAAAATCTCCCAAGTCATGACACCCTTGCATTACATACTTGGTACCTTTGAAAAACACTTGATAAGAAGGGGTTCACCAAGGTGGTTTTGTAATGTTTAAATTTACAATGCAAGAGTGATTGAATATTGAATAAATTTGTTATTGAAAGTTTAATGAAATCAAAACTAAAAAAAATTGAGGCACATTTTTATATTGTTGGAAAGCCCTCCATGAATAGGGTTCAATGGAGAGAATTTCATATTTTATAGACCTAAAGTGCAAGAAACATTGAATTTTGGGTTATTTTTGTCATTGGTAATTCAATTAAATTGTAAAATTTGATTTTGAAAGGAAAAATTGGTTGGTTAACTAGTTCACACTTGTGCCAAGGACACATGCCACACTAGTTGCAATGAGTGGAAAATTTTTAAAAAAGAAAAAAATAGAAATAAGATTCACTCAATTAAATAAACAAAGTTTGTCCTTTTGCTAATACAAATATATAAAATTTAAGCAAGACAAGTGTAAAACAAGCTTAAAATCTGATTTAAGACCTCGATTGACGTATGGTTTTATTACATGATGAGAATCTACTAGCAAAACAAATGCAAAGACTTTCAAGATCTCATTTCAAATCTTTTGATTGGAGAATGGTTTTATTAAATGATGAAAATCTACTAGCAAAAACAAGTGCAAAAAATTTCAAGACCTCATTTAAGACCTCGACTGCAGTATGGTTTTATTACACAAGGAGAATCTACAAGCAAAACAAATGCAAAGACTTTCAAGATCTCATTTAACATCTCGATTGCAGAATGGTTTTATTACATGATGAAAATCTACTAGCAAATCAAGTGCAAAGATTTTCAAGATCTAATTTAAGACCTCGCTTGTACTTATGTTTGCATTAGATACCCTAATCTAGTACCCTAGTGTAGGTACTAGGTATCTAGTCTACTAAATAACGAGTATGACGCCTTGATCATTGCTGTTGGGTCCTGATAGATGCAGTTCCATCCATGACCTAACTCTGTTCGTCTACAGTTTTTTTCATCCATCCGTTTTGCTTCCTGTGCTGCTTCCGCTTCTAGCTTCTCTCTTTTTCTTCTACCTCTTCCTCTTTTCGTGTGTGCTCGCGCACAAGAGAGATTCTTCTTCCACAGCTGTTGTGGGCATCCATTTGTGTGCGCATCGGCTTGATTTGCTAGCCCTCTTCTTTCGTCTCCACATTTGCAGGTAGTTAGGAGGATTAGTATCGTTTCTCAGGAATCGCTTTTACTGTTTCTCATTTGGCATCCGGACGGCCCTGCGCGGCCTCTTTTGGGTTTGTTGTTTTTTGAGAAAGCATCTTCCCTCCCTGGACTCTCAAAACTTTTTCTTTCATTCCTGATATGTATGGATGTGTTTGTGTGTGTGTTTTTTGTTTGGGTAGTATCAGGTTTTCAGCTGACACATTTTGCTCTTGTGGTCTTCATGGGTTTTATGGGGGGTTTTAGCCCCATGTTGGCGGTTTTCATTCTGATTCTGGTTTGTACAATGTGGAAAGTCGGGTTTGTTGTGGATGTTAGAAGCACGCCTATTTCATGGACCAAGTCTGGTTCCCATATCCAGACACAATGATATGTGTGAAAACTCTCTTGCGAAGGAACTCTTCAGATTATTATTATTTTTTTCGGCTTTTTAGTTGTGCAATAAATTTCTTGTTTTGGTTTGTTGCTTGCTCCTTGTTGTTTCAAGAAAGAAAAACTTGTTGCAAATATGCCAAGAGTAAGTCTGCTTTTTCACTTACTTCCAGTTGTCCTTGTGATGTAGGTGATCATCATCGTGAGGAAAGGTTATGGGAGATGGTCAGGAGTACCGGTGTTTCGTGGGAGGTCTATCTCGGAATACTACTGACCAAGGATTGGAGGATGCATTCCGGTCGTTCGGAAACGTGCTCGATGCCAAGGTAAAATCTTAAGTGCATCGACAAATAGTACCAGGATCCGGTGTTCTGGCAACAATGTTAGAAAGAGAGAGAGATATTCCAGTTTTTTTTTCACGATCTTCCCTGAAAGAAGTAATGAAGTCTCAGCTCCTCGCCATCATAGTTTTTGACTTCCTGTTCCTGCACTCAAGCAAGTGTGCTTGATGGGGTTTAGGGTTTAAGCCCTATAATTGAAGGGACATTGTGATTGAAGTGGGCTCATTTTCCCATCTGTCTTTCTCTGTGGTTTGGGGAAGGTGATAACGGACAAGGAAACAGGCCAGCCTCGAGGGTTTGGGTTTGTGAATTTCAGTGATGAGCAGTCCATGGAGGATGCAATTGAGAGCCTTCACGGAAAGGACTTGGATGGCCGCAACATAACTGTAAACCGAGCAAAGCCAAAGGGCCGTGATGGAGGAGGTGGTGGAGGAGGTGACCGAGGGTATTCAAGTGGTGGAGGAGGTGGCAGAGGCGGTGGAGGTGGCGGAGACTGTTTCAAGTGTGGGCAGCCTGGCCATTGGGCCCGAGAATGTCCTGGTGGTGGAGGCAGTGGTGGTGGTGGCAGTCGCTATTCTTCTCGAGATGGTGATTCTGGAAGGTGATGCTCACGACCCTGAATGCAAGCAACATGTAACTCACACTGGATTTAACAATACTTTTGCACAAAAGCTGACTTGACAAATCTACCTTCAGGATACATTCAGCTGTTTGCAGCATCATCATTTCTTGAGATCATTCCATCACTTGTATTTTTCATGAAGATGATGAGGGTCTGGCAGCTTTGTGAGTGACTCTCATAAGGTATGGCAGCAAATTGTCATGTTATTACTCCCTATGGGATTTGCTTGCTGTGTTTGTCTTGTATTGGAATCCAAGCATAGCTCACATGCAGTTTCTAATCCTTCCAGGATAATAACTACAAGGGAGAGGAGAGGCTTGGCCAAGGGTGTTAGTGAAAATGAATCCAAGATTATCCTCTGGTTTTTATGGTTGTGATGGTGATGGTTGTTTATGGTGGTGGCTGATTGTTTATGAAAGCAGGAGTGGGAGCCGCTATGACCAGGGTGGAACTGATCGGTATGGTGATCGGTCAGGTGGTAGTGACCGCAGCAGAAGCTCAGGAGGCTATGGGAAGGAGGGACGCACAGAAAACCGTGACAAGGACAGTGGTCGTGGCAGTGGTGGTGGTGGTGACCGTTACAGTGGTGGAGGTTCATCACGTTATGAAGGTGGCTCCAGAGACCGCTCTGGTCCTTATGATCGCCCCAGTGGTGGCAGCCGTTCCTCCTATGATTGAGTGGGTGGTAGATCTGGCTGCCTTAGGGGCACTTTTTCTTGTCACACTGCACTGACTTTTGTGATGGTTGCTCCAGTTGTGTCCTGCATCTGCACAGTGTTGTCATCATCATCAACAATGGTCACATTTTGAGAGGACAAAGTAAAATATATCAGAGCAGGTTTTCTGTTAACAGAAAGAAACACACAGCCACTGTTGAGAAGGGAGCAACAGGAGAGAGGCCACAAAACGAATGGTTTAAAAGAGGATACCTAATCAAGTGAAGCAAATGAAACTAAAGCAGTTATGGAAGCTGCTACTGCAAAAGGAGCTGCTATTTGAATGCCTGCATACCTGAAAAGTTGCAAGAGGATTGAATGGGTAAATTGCAAAGCTCTGGAAGTTTTCTCGAGACTGAATCATCAGAAATGTTTTTCACACCAGGAGATTCCCTCCTTGTCTGCTCCTGCTTCTGATACCTTCTTGTGTGTCTGTTCTTGAGCAATGCCACTAGTCTAGGATCTCCTCTTGCAGTTCCTGAAAACACTGACTTCCCCCATGCTCATCATAGTCAGTGATAATG
>Ga0209208_10004375_pt1 | contig 20018 bp, 16 predicted proteins | sample S1TSphfallax_3_FD_187694 | JGI IMG/M metagenome (GOLD analysis project Ga0209208, IMG submission 187694) | Host-associated microbial communities from peat moss isolated from Minnesota, USA - S1T2_Fd - Sphagnum fallax MG (SPAdes) (version 2) | ecosystem: Host-associated > Plants > Peat moss >...
TTTTTTTTTTTTTAAAACACAACCACTAAGCTTTCTGTTTATCCAAAAAACTTTGTTACCAACTGCTGTATAGGTTGCATGAAGTTGCAACTACATACCTTGAAGATAATCACAAGCCCTATCAACACCAACCATGAGTAGAGATAAACCTGCATGATTCAACCTTCAACATCAGGATAAATTTTCAAGATTCTTTGGGGCTCTGAGAATCACCATCCTTGAGAACCAAGAGCTCACTGATCTCTTCACCTTGATTATGAGAACTAATTAGATAGGTTAATCTGCAGTACATTCCCAGAATTCATATATTCTCTGTTCTTTAATAGAAAAGGAAAATCCCAGGTATGGCAAATTTATGGCTTGAACCAACAAACATTGAACGGCAAATCTGTGGCTGGAACAAGGTTCAGAGTCCTCACTGAAAAAGCTGTACTATGCTGTGTCACATTAAGAGCATAAACTACCCCATATTGGAAGAGGAAGAATCGCAAACTCAACATAAACTCCCAAAACCGGCCTCTTGTGGAACGAATGTGTGTCTGCACATACAAAATAGACCCATGTAAATTGTAAATCTCATGAAGAACCTCACAGTGCAAAACCCTCTGTAGGAGCTAAAAGCAGTAATCACAAGAGCACCTATTTTCCACAATTTACCTGTGCAATACTGTATGACAAACATCACAAGCTTGATAAGAAAAGAAAAAAGTGAACTCATGTGGATTACAACATCAACAAAGGTCAGAATGTTTTTTTCCCTAGACATCTTATGTTCAGGGGAATAACTCCTGGAAACTCTTGAAACCAGGGGAATAACTCTAAGACAATTCAGGAGAAAGAGAGCTGTACTTGCTCATCAAACCACCATGCTTCCCAGCTATAATCGATTTTCACTCCCACTCCTCCTTTGTAGAATAACCAGCCAGTCCAGTCATCAAAGTCCTCCACAGTTCTGCACCCAAGGGTTGCAAAATCAACTTCAATGAGGAGAAAACTGTATTTCCAAGAATGCTGACAAAAAGTCAGGCCACAAATGATTCAAGGAGCTTTGGCTGTTAAAGCTGCACTTACTTCTGCCATTCAAAACCAGATGGGTTGAAAACGTAAGGTGCAAATAGCCAAGACAGCGCTAGAAACCAACTGCTGAAGGTGAGCAAGATATAGGTGACAGCTGTCCGGTCTTCCGCCCCATATGCCAAGTATACTATCAACAAAATAATTATTTCCAGCCTGCACAGTGACCATTTTGGCAAATCCAATGAAATGAAACTTGTGGAAGAGCTGACAGACAAAAGATCCAACAGTGGCTGTTTTCAGAAGGCAATTACAACATCCTGATCTCTATAGTCTCAAGAGAGAACCACAATCATTTGCCTAAGAAAAAGTGTTATTCCACACATTCCATTCCTGGTCAGGCCCATGAAAAAGGTAGGATCTGGAATAGGCTGGCTCTCCAACTTTCCTTTCACAGATCATTGGGTTAAAGGACTCTAAAATAGACGATCCAGAAAATCGATGAAAAGACAAGGAAACTATTGGGACAAAGCAGGGAATATATAAATGGACAGCATTGCATCAGAAGCCATCAGAGAGAATAAATCTTACGCCTTAGTAAAGTGACTTCGAGAGTATTGGCGATAGTTCTCAGCAAACTTGATATGTCTAACAACAAATCCTCTACCTGTAGACCGGTACTGCACAAGCCAACATTTAATCCTAACTCAGCCTTGCACTACTGCATGCTGGATAACACTGAACATACAAAAACTCGATGCAATTGTCTGTGGCAGATACAAATTCTCACCTAATTGCAACATGTCACAGTAACACCACACTCAGCATTCCGCCAAATTTGAGGATTCCAAATGAAGGAGCATCCTGAGAAGGAAGACAGAAGTTACCTTTGCACCCCCATGAAGAACAGTTCGACCAAAATAATGTGTTCGTGTTCCCAGTGAAAAGGTGAAGAACACTGAAGCCAGTTGTAGTTGCATTGCACAAAAGCTGATAACAGCCTGCACTCAACGATCCCTTAGCTTTTCAGAAACCCAAAAGAAAATATATGTGAACTTGGTCTGCCACACTGGAACCTCTAAGCAGTACACATGAGACTCTGGACATCACTGTTTGTTGAGAAGCAGAAGGTTTGGAATGAGCAAGGAAAGATCACACACCCTCAGTATGCCTTCCTCAAGGATCAAGTTCACAATCATTGGTACAGCTGAAAATATTCCAATTTGAAATAAGAATTGAGTGTTCAGTGTTGCTTGCAAAGCAGTGCTTTCCAGTATGTTGCTTTGTGATACCAAAGCGGCATCTACACCTGAGAGTGCCTGTCCACCATTACACAATCAATTCATCAGTTTGGTTTGTGAAAAACATTAGTTCAGAATGAAAAATCTGGCACTGAGCATATAGGATGCATGACACACAGTTTTGACTTACCAAATATGCTTTGCCATAAAGGAATGCATAGAGGGTCAAAACTGTCATCTGCATGAAAACAGAAAATATCTTAGCAGTCTCTTTCACATCTGACCTCCAAAGACAGCACAAGTAGAAATAATGACAAGGATTGAGAAAAAGTGGACTGAGCCCAGGGTGACAGAAGAATCTGTAGTATCCATCAGCAACATGTTCCTAAGACCTACTCTTCCCAACCTTGAAGCTCTTTCTGACAAAGCATGAATGAGCCATTCCCAATGACTGAACTGTATTACACCACAACATCAAAACAAGACAGACACCTGCAGAAAAGTTGGTTCTCTGCTTTCAATACATTACCAAATGCCAACTATTTCACCCTGGAAGTAGTCTGTGAAGCTTGAAACATGATCAGCTAGATGTAAGGTTGGGTAGCTACAATCTGAATGTCTGCTGCTCTAAATGCAGATTGGCAAACCTTCCGAGTCCAATTTTCTGCTCCTCACTCCAGGTTAAGAGTCTCTTTGCCAGATCATCTACAAAGGTATTAAGATAAGAGTTGGCAAGCAACAAATGTGATACCCCTGCAGAAAAGCAGAATAATCTCACCACTGGATGACAGGAGTTATGCTCCAATTACTTGGTGATATGGTCTCTTCCTTGCAGATTCCTGACTTCTACTACCTGGAGAGTTTAGGGGGAGAGGACAAGGAGGAAATTTACCAAACAAAGAGCTTCTGGGTCAGACAATATGGAAACTTACCATGGTGGTGACATAAAATCCCACTGATGTGAAGAAGAAAGAGAGCATTCGGAAGAAGTCAAATAGCTGGCCCAGCCTATATACATCACGGCTCAGCAATTGTTCCCCATTTCCACTGGCCACCTTTGCCTCAAATAGAGCTATCTGATTCAAACCAACATCTCGTCCCTTTCCAACCTGTGGAGGAGCTCCCACAACACTTCTGAGTCTCATCCACAAAACCATAAACTAGTGCTCTTGTTCAATGCACTTAACTGAAGGATTTTTATCTACAGATATTGACCATGTGTTGTGTATGTAGCAGTTCTGTTTACCTGGATGTACTCATGATGGGTGATATTGCCCTGCCGTAAGGTAGAATTGAAACCTGCAGAGAGGAATAAAGATAATCACCTTCCACTGAAAGCTCTGAGGCCAGCTGACCACAAAGTACAGAATAAGAATCTTCCAGAACCAAAAAAATTTGAAACTTAACTACAGATTCACTAATCCACACAGAATCACAAAGGCTTAAGGTTGAAAAGAGCTTGTTGCAACAAATAGGAGGGGAAGGAACTTCACATGTCCAACGAGATGAAGCAATTGCAGACCTTAGGAAACTTGAAACCTGAAAGAGTATGTAAACATAACCTCCTAAGAATTGACAAGCATGAAGTAATAATGACTATACCCGCAAATATATCTTCACTGAGATTGATGACACGCGATGCTTTGCTGATGCCACCCCTAGTAATATGAAAGACTCTATCAAAAACATCAGGATGCCCATAGTGCATCCGTACCCTGCACTCATGCAAGTTGTCCAAAATGGGAAATTGAGATCATAACACAGAAGATATGATGACCTGCTCAACTGCAAATCTTCTTCCTTCTTTTCTGTGCACATATGCACCAGTGAATAAAGATTGCTGTTTCATCCGTTCAGTTTTAAGATGTACAAAACAAAGACACCTTGGTGCAAGAAAAAGTGAGGAAATATTACTAACTTAAGAGGCCGAGCCAAAACCCTCTGCCCCAATGTTACAAAACTGCTCTCTTGCATGGACATAAACCAAGCCAGTGAAGACACACTGCACCCAAAAGAGGAGAAAGTAGTCAGAAATTTATACCGTGGTTGCAGAACTAAAAAATAAATACCAGAATCAACATATTGCTCATGTGTGTAGTAAGTTCATAAACCAAAGCAAGGTTCAGAAATAGTTGTAAATATCTGTTACAAAGTTCACTATGAGTTTGAAGGATTCTCTCTAACCTCCCAGTGAAGACATGTTCACGAACTCCAAGAATAGTTGGACGACGCAGGCCATGCTTGCAGTCAAACTCCTCTAGAAGGTTCCTTACTTTCAAAGCTTCCTCTAAGAAATGATCCTGTGAAGCAGCTCCCATGTCCAGAATTGTGGGAAACTTTTCTCCAAGCAAGCTGCATCAAATGAATAACTGCAGCAACATAACCTGGGCAAACACATTTACTGAAACCTCAGGACATGCCAGAAGTTGTAAGAAAGCCCCTCCACTGACCTGGTTCATGTCAATAGTTTGGATAGCATCTCCGCGTGTAAAAATGATAGCATGGTTTTGATTCTCTGGCTTCCCTTCTCCTAATATGACCTTTCCTGGCAACTTTATTGAGTAAATAATCTGCAAAGAAGGCATGATACACCATAGAAGGATCAAGTCAGCATTAATTCTTTGGATCCTGAACCTAGGTCAATAGAAATGGCACCCAGTCGATTGTGTTGTCAAGTACAGAAAGTCATTTGATGTCACACTACTAAATAGTACATACCCTTGCATGTTTGGAGAAGACCAACAAAGACAAGCCAGTGCAAGCATTAAAGGTGCATTGTGCCAGCAGCTTACTTCATCCTTCCCACCTGGGCCAGCCTTAACAAGCTTTGAATAGTATGATGTTGCAGTCTTTCTGTCCTTTGTGGTCTCCACTATATCAATGTATGCAACCCTTAAAGATGAATTCCTGTCCCCCAAAAGTCATAAGCCATTATGCAGTTATGTACTTACTGCTCTCAGCAATGTGGATCTTTGAAACATGTGAGACTTTCTACCACACAACCTAACCCTGCAAACAGATGACGTTCTAGACAAGCAAGACCCCCATGGAAAAAAAGAGCTTCATGGGGAATTTCAGTATGATAATTCAGAGCACTCACTGTTGCATGAGATACAAGATATCAGCAGCTTGAGCTTTTCCCCTTTTCTTCTGTTCGCCATATATCTGGCAAGTAACAACATATACAAATTTCAGCTCAGCTTGGGCCAGAGCACTACGACTTGCCCCATGTGTTTGGACCATTGACAGAGGTAAACCCTGCTCAACATCTGCAGAAACAAAGCCAGAAAGATACTGTTAGCATCCAGCTCACCAAAAACAACTTACAGATATTTGCATGAAGTCTTGGATATTCCCAAATGGTGCTGACTCAATTCATAACAACAAGTATGAGTAGATTTTGTCACTCAACCAAGACGTCACCAACAACAATGAGATCCTCCATACAGAAGTAGCATCTGCCTGAAGGAAACACCTTCAACTTAGTTAGAACCTCGATCTGGACCCTGGCTATATAATGTGCTTCAGGCACACCTGTATTGGAGGCCCCTTCTTGTTGTCCTTGCAATATGAGGGCTGTTTTGTAGTACATCATTCCACGAACTGGAAAAACGATAACACACCCAATAAATCAACCAGGAAAGAGAAAGAGAAATAAAAGTGCAATGAGCAGTTTCAGGCATATTTGAGAATCATGTTGAAAATCTGATGAATACCTGTTCGGGCTAGAGTCTGGCCACGGTATGAGGCCCATAGACGCAAGTCCATGACAGTTTCCTCATGCTTCTCTGATTTCTTTTGATCCACTGTTCGACGTAGTGTATTTTCAATAAGCTGAATCCTCTCTAAGAAGTTCTGCCACTCATCTACACAAATCCACACAGTTAGTCAGAAACAGAATCTCAAGAAAGTTCTGGGAAGCAAGTAACCACTACTGGGAGTTAAGAGACTACCAGGGTAAATTTTTTGAAGGTAGAACAAAATTGAGATGCCATCCTCATTTTCCTTGGATAGGTCATCCAAGGAGTACATCACATCTTCCTCGTAATATGGTGTCAAAACACTGCACAACACAACACAACAGACTCCGTTATTTATAAAGCAATAATTTGAGCAAGCATGCTTGTTTGTGTGACAACTTAGGAAGCCAATGGACTAAGATTTGCAACAGCAACAAAATAAAGCAAAAGCAGAACTCTACAGTAGTGAAGATTGGACTAAAAAAGTTAACTTCATGCATACTGTGATATCTGTAAAAGTCTGTGCTCCTCCCTCTTACCAGAATGAATGCATTTTACGAGTTGGTGGAGTTTCAGGCATATGCATGAACAAAGAGTTGGTGAAAAATTCCAAACGCCGTCGTGCTTCAAGGTTGTGAGGAATACTTTCTGTATCCAAAGTCTTTGTTTTCCCTTCAGCATCTTTGATTTTCTGGACCGCTAGAAGATCATTTAGCCTTCCTGCTGCAGCTTGCTGCATAGTCAGTGACGAAAGAGCGGATCATGGTTTGCATATAGCTGACTGCCCAGAATAAATGTTACAAGGAAAACTTTTTCTCTCAAATTTATAAGAAACTTCAACATAATTGAGAATGCTTACTCTAAATTCATTGGGCCAGTGGAGGTCAGACAAAAGGCTCACTGGATGCTGAAAGACAGGTTCTTGTACCATTTCCTCCCTGCAGCAATGATATTACACATAAGACTTGGAAAATGGTTGTGCTGAGGATAAACTTACAAATGCATCCCTATGCACTCCAGAACACAGGCATATCTTTATGATAGCAGATAAAATTCCATGACAACACTTGAACATAACTGTTGTGTCAGTTCAAAAAAGCCAAATCTTGCACAGCAAGAGTGGAACGTACTCATAACCTTATGAGTGTCACTCAATGTATCAGACCATCACATTCACCATGAAAAGCAGTGATGAGCTGCCATCACTCCCCACTGACTTCCTCACCTCCTGACAGTGGGTGTAGATAAGTATATGATAATCTAAATTATTCAAAGGCAAAATATAACACAGAAATCTGCATCCTGAGTTTCTGTCACCTTTCTGGAAGCATACCTCCATTCAGATGAGATAAAGCTTAATCACTAAGGAACCATACAGATGTGATTAGTTAGGAGTACAAAATCAACCTCAGATCAGTGGGGATGAAGTCATCCCACACCACCTCGAACAAAAGTCCAAGTGCTGCCTTTGCCTTTGTACGTCGATCCGGAGTCTCTTCATGTCCCTGCAGAAGTTTTTTCCAAACCCTTGCTTAGAAACCCTGCTCAGGCCCACCATGAGAGATGTTGCAATTCAAAAGGCAAATTGATGAAGTTGCTCAGCCCAAACTGACTCAGGACACATATTAATAGATCTACAGCTACGGCAGTCTTAAGGAGAACAATATCACATAAAAACTTCTCTCTCTCTGATTGGAAAGATACCAGCTGCTCAGTCAGTTCTCTTGTTTTCTCCAAGACATCTCGCAGCTTGCTAAGACGGAACCGAGATACAAAGTTCCCATCTCGCAGATCCTTATCCACACATTGGAATACTCTTTCCACCCTGTTCCACATGACCAGGAAGCATTGCATCTTTGGCCAAGTCAACATTCAGACAGAACACAACAACCAGAAAGAGGAAACATGAAAAAGCATTTGTATAATAACATATATGAATTCCAGTTGCAGCAGCATTACAAACACAGAAAGGCTATGTACACACCAGCGCTGCCCATTGTGATTCAGCAAAGATAACAAAGTTGCTTCTAATCCCTGAAATGCCTCCTGAACAGCAAAGCCCATATATTCATCACGCCTGATTTCGTCCGAAAGCTCAGGTTGTGATCCAATCTTATGCCCTGCTGCAAGCTCGACCGCGATTTGTACCTGAATTTGGCAACATCATGAAACCCAAATAGTAGTCAATTTGCCAAAAATGTTGACACAAATCACAAAACACACCAAATGGCACCTTAGCAGAAAGTATTAGATGATTGCATCTCATATAAATGTGGATGGCCAAGAACTTTTAGTGTTTCATGAGTCTTGAGATATGAAAAAAAGGGAGGTTGTACCACAATGCAAATCGCCAAACACACAAATTTCAATGTACAAACAGGATGCCAATGAAAATGTTAAAACCAACCTTATTTGCAAGCAAGAACAATGGCCAATGGATCAATAGGTTAGGACCCTTATTTGTGTAGCTAATCCTGTTGTCAGGCATGATCAGCAAATCTCTCTCTCTGCAGAAAATCCAGGAGGACAAGTGCAAGTTTCAAAACACAGAAGAAAAATAGCAGGAATTTTCTGCTTCTCGCAGCCATGATTGAACTCCAACTGAGACAGAAAAGTCAAGCCAACATTATACTGCTAAAGAGAGGGCACAATAACTCGAACTCAGGAGTAAAATCTTCAAGGACACTCTGGGTGCATGTTGTAGCTATGAGAACAAGGTAGAAGTTCACACATGTACTGAGCACAAAAATCTGTACCTATTATTAATGAGGTCTTCCTCACGAAGGCTCATAATTACTTTATTCCAGATGGGCGCAAATTTGATGGCATCCACTTTTTCCTTGATTGCCTGCAGGAATTAATGAGATAAATTTCAATTGTACACGGTATAAAACATGAATTAACAGAATAGACCTGATAGCCCATCCAGCAAGAAAGTAAAGAATCTTGGATTGTGACCAATATATGGGACATTTTTAGATTGGAGATGCAGCATGTTATGTTTAACTGTTACACATTTTAAGCAATTTCACCAGTTAGCATTAAACCTCAGCTGCCAGAAATGCCGTTTGTAGATATATACACCCAGTGTGCATCCAGATTAGCTTCTGGCAGTTCTATTTCATGATAATTAAGCAATGACCTGCTTGTTGTGATATACAATGAAGTACTGACACATGAATTTAAACCGATATGTTTGTACCTTACTGCCAACTTGTGCACCTCCATCTGCCGGAGACATCTGACTGGACCTGAACTTCCAACAACACTAGTTAGCTTCACATCCTTGCAGTATGCAATCACAGGTAATGTCAAGCTGCTTGCAAGGAGTCAAGAAGCAGACATTTGACTGCCAAGCCGTGGGGGTTGCATGTGTCGAACAAATACTTCAGGAAAAGATGCAAATCTCTTCCTCAGCATTGCCAAAGTCCGGATCTGCATACAAAAGGAACATCAAAATGTCTTCTATCAGGGCTCTACATACAGAAAACACAGTGAAATTGCTGCTTCAAATGTGCGGCTGGATCCCTTCCTTACATTCTGAACCTCAAGGTAAATACTTTTCTCAGAACATGAGTTCATTGGCCATATACCACACAATATCTTATCCATTTACCATACACAGTTCTCGTGAAAGAATTGACAAAAATATGGTCAGAAACATAAAAGGTCTTACAGAAGCAAGAATTTAATCATGGTTGTATGACTTGCCTCTCCCAGCTTATCCCTTGCCCCCTCCAAACCTCCTAAGAGAGCAGAGATTACAGTGTACCACACTTGGATATCCACAAAATATATCTGCAAGATGTCGCAGATCAGTTGGGGAATGTAACATCTTGACCATCTGGTATAATAGTATCCCCAAAATGAATTACCATGCATTCAACAGCTACTTCAAAAACCACTGTGAAAAGTAGCTATAAGGGTCAACTGCAAAGTGAAGACAGGCAGAGAGTCTGCAGTGTTTCACCAGTACAACTGCAGCCCAAAGGGCTACCAGTGTGAGGGCATTGTGATTGCCTGCCACATCAACAGTGTGGAAATTCAGTGTTAAGTACCCAGATTGCAGCCAAAATCTACCCCTATCCAGTAGGAGATGCCATCCTACTTCATACGGAAATCTCACCATAAATTCACAGTTGCAAAACTGATACATCAAGGGGCCAGGCCTACATACTTGAAGAAATGTCATCATGCCATCTATAACGTATATCCTTGATGTTGATAACAATCCTTGTCAGTGAAACCATAGGCATGATCTGCAACCAAAGTCAAGCTTAACAACTGCAATTGACACACAGGCAACCATTATTTATGTCCATTTCAATGCTTCTGAAATAAGACTCCAATGTTAATCTGAACATGCTGACATATTGATATGTATCACAAGGCTAATGTTTCTTGCTTTGGTATCAAGGACGAGACATAACACAAGGCACCCAGCTTTCTTGCTGTTTAAAGATCTCATCAGATGAGTGCCTATGTTCTGCTGTTTCAGAAACACTGTGGTCTTCATTCTATCATTCAGTTTGAACAGATGTTGCAATGTAAGAAAACCAGGGCTTACCTGGAAATGGAAGCTGAATGCAAACTTGCAAGCCAGGAGAAAAATCCAGAAAAGGAGGTACCTGTAATAAATTCAGAAAGAACCAAAAGACCCCTTCCAATCATGATACCGAAAGGCACTACCAATCATAAATGGAATCGACTGTCATGCATATACAGGGAGCAGATTTCACTAAGATCAAGGGAGTTTTATGCAATGTGGACATGGAACCAGCAGGATTATAAACGGAAGCTAATTAGGAATGCTATTGGGTCCACAGTTGGTGGGTACAGGCAAGAAATAGTGGTACAAGTATAACAGAACTATGTTGGCAACCATAATGCACTGGAAGCTGAACATCATTTTTCTGCCATTGTGTACTAGAAAACCAGGGGACAGTGCAGATGCAATAGAAAGTAAGGACAAGAAGTGCAATATGGTCCACTTAAGGAGGCCAACTCCATTCTACTGGCCAGCTTTTAAAAATTTCAGTATCAATTACTCCTTGGTCTTTTAGCTTCATGAACTGTCAACTAAACATGTCAGGTTCAGTTCACTAAGATCCTCTGCATCACTAGAACTCCTAGAGTGAGAACATAACATAGCACCTCTCCCAGTGCATAAATATTAGATGTAGTAATGAAGGTAGCTGCTGCCAAAAACTGTACAAAGCTTCAAACAGCTCACCGAATATAATCACGCATCCTCTCATACAATCCACGCCCAACATAATACCGTTCCTAGCATAGCAAACATGAAAATACATCAACAGTTAAGAGCATACATAAGTAGTCAAGACAGAGAAATTCATTTGCATCTGATTGACAGCTCAAACATGAAAAATTTCAAGCATGTGAAATGATGCACCAGCAAGTACATTGGCATTAGATTCACCGAAAAAGATCCAGGATAAATCTTCAGTTTGACTACAGACATGGTTATATTGGCATATATTTCTACATAGAAATCAGAAAAGTTCAAATTAAATCATGTTGATCCCCATACAACCCTCTTTGGAAAAACAGAGGTCATTAAACAACACTAAACATTTCCATGGACAAGATAGTAGTGACTGCACCTGTTGCACCCATTTGATGAACTGAATTATGGAAAGGTTGGAGCACTTGTCAGATTGCCTCCGAAGCCATGGAATGCGAAAAAGCACTGACAAGACCAGGTGTGTTCCAGCGTAGCTTGCCACAACAATATAAAAAATTGTGAACCACTTCTGAGAGCCAGTATTACTGCTATCCTCTTGCAGTGTTTTCCTGCATCATAGGGAGCCACAGCTCAATTTCATTTCTAATGCATTAAGCTGTTTGATTCTGTAGTAGTGACCCTCTCTCAAGATACCAGTTCAAAGATGAATTTTACAGAAAACAATGGTGATACTGTTCAGTTGAGCTACCTTATGTGAAACAACATGAAACTACAGTTGCTCATTGAGAGATCAGCAAAGTTGACAAAATTGACCTATTGTGCAGGTAACAAGAAACCTACACATAGAGAAAAATAATGGCAGCCGACATTCCAGCATACCAAACACAGCGAAGCAGCATCCGTACAACAATACGAAGGCGTGTGCTTCTATATGCTCCCCACATGAACAAAGCATCCAACAGGGCTGCACAGATTGAAATCAAATATCAAGCCCAAGTTTCTTCTATCCATCAGCCACACTTCCACATTTCTCAGAGCATTAGTGTAAATGAGATCCATAGCAAAATTTGCAAATATTCAAAGGCTATGGAAATGCCCTTTGTGAAAGCTGAGAAAAGAGTTCTGTTTCAAGTCTGCCCACTGCATCATGAGGCATGGCTCTACCTACTTTAGAATGAGCAATGTGTAGCCAAGTGTTCAGCCTTGCGGACCTTGCTTTCTACCTTAACCAGGCAATACCTCAAGGGAGTCCAGTAATACATATTCTCCCTATGTGTTACTTGTTAAGTGGATGCTCCTTACTTTCCATTGGCAGAGCTCTGAACCTGACTGCAGTTTTCTTTTGACAAGGCCAGTTTTCTTCTTTAGCCTCTTGTGAAAAAACACAACAATGGAAAACTCAAACACAGGAGCTGATGATCACCTTTAAACAATTTCATGACAACAAATGTCGGCACAACACTCATGATTTCCTTGATAGTTCGCACGTGCAAATTCAATGTCTTGTTTTTGCTGCAGAATGCCCATATTGTCAAACCCTGCAAATCACATAGTGACAGGTGTAAAAGCTTTGAAATAGTTCCCCATTAAGTATCAAGTGTGAGAATGAGATAAAGCTTCAATGAATTCCATAGACACAAAGGAAAATATGATAGCATTCGGGAAGGGCTCATTTGAACATAAGACAATAGAAGAAAATTCTGCAACCAGTTAGCACTTCATAAACACATGGCATCTAAAGGTCAAATTGCACCAAAAGTAAGTCCCTTTTGGACCAGTTATTTATTTTCACTTTGATTATCCCAAAGCTAGCTGCCAAAATCTACCCACCTATTTGTTTGAATGGCAGAAAAAAGAAGAAAGGCACAACTCTTCAGGAGTGACATAGTCTTTGCGCACCATGGACAACTCACAACCATCAAGGATATTTGAATATGACGAAACATTCAATAAGCAACCAGCACAGAGTAACAATGGCAACAGTCTTCAATTCTGAGCAAACACATTACGTCAGTCTCCAAGAGCATCTCAATATTCAACTGAAGGGATAAAGGCTGCACCTGCAACATGCACAGAAAAAAGATCCACAGTCGGTGAAAGCTATGGTAAAGATGGAATGCAGTTCGATGCTCCACGAAATGTATTTTACCCACTTTATGCTCCTTCCGACGACCAGGAACCACAACTGGTTTCTCCTCCTTTTGAGGACCCTGCAGAACAAAATCATCAGATTCACTTGAAGTGAAGATATTAAGCAAAGCTACAAATGAAACTAAAACTGCATTCACATTCTTGCAAAGAAAAGTAGACCATTTCCTTGCAATCAACATCTTGCAGGAAGGAGCCAAGGAAATACAGGAAAAAGACCACATTCCAGGAAGACGGATAAATTGAATGTTCAAGCAAGCATAATCCACAGCATAAAATGTTCTGGATGGGATCATACCCTTCTAAAGGACCAACTGCTCTTGGGTTTTTGGGGCTTCATAAAGAAACCAGATTCCAGACGCCATGGCCAGGAAAGCTCAAAACAATTAGGGGCCCTGCAGTCACCAACTTGGAATAGCAGGTCAGTGAACAGAGTGAAGAGGCAATTTACAATAGATCCAAACTCCCAATATGACTCTGGACATTATTTGTCTAAGTCACTGGAAACTCCTGGCATAAAAAAATTTCAGTAGAGAATTGTGCACAGGTAACAATGGGAAGTGTCCAGAGTCCAGACCAGAAGAACTCATTGAAATCATCATAATTCCGCCATGCTCCATGTGGAGCTATTCCATTTCCACTACTTTGTGCTTCCTGTAAGCACTCAGACATATCAGACAGATGCTTTACCAACACTCCGAAAGATTTCTCTGAGTGCAGAATCATATATTAACAAGTGTGCCCTTACTTGCCCTGTGAGCCAATTCAAAAACTGAAGAAAGCTCCGCAGAAATCAATGGCTACAGTTGCAATGGACAGTTGAACATGACTAAACTGGTTCACATGTATGCAGATGAAGAGCTTGTGAAGGGAAATACTTACTGCAGCCACAACCTGGTACACAGGGGTGATAATCTGCTCAAGAAAAGAAAACTCCACAATGTTATCTGCATTTGGCTTGACACACTTTGACCTTTCAACATAGGGCTGCTCCAACAAGTCAAAGAGCTCATCTGCCATCTGTTGAAGAATAAACAGTCAATGCAAATGGAGGGAATTTCAGTATCTCCCAAGGTAGGTGATTCCAAAGATGAGCACAGGCATCTCACCATCCTGAGATCATCTCTGCAATTGGAGTAGTAGCAGCAAAATCAACTATGTGGAAGTTCTTTATTCATATAATTACAGTGTACAGTCTGCATTGAGATGTCACAAACTAATCCCAATTTACAAGCATAGGTTAGGAAGCACAGACTCACATGATGGAAGATGTAGCAAAGACATTCTGGCATAAACCGAAGATTAGATGCTTCCCCCCAAACTAATAGGTACAGAGCAGTCAAGAACAACCTCCTTTGCTGTGTAAAGGCACTGCACCAACATCAAATAGTTAGATGGAAGTGGAAAAGCTTAGGCATTAGTTCTGGCTTCTCCAAAACTCCACCACTAAGAGATGAGTGTATGCAGTGTCTGCAGTGTCCTCAGAATAAAGTACCTAGACTTGATTGGCTGAATTAGATAGTCTGAAATTAAACAGTACAGACCCCTTGACAGGACTCAGATCAATCTCCACTTAATGGGGGGGCTGACACATTTGATGCCACCATAAGCAACTGATTGCAGGAGAGATGACATCCCATTTAGTAGCTTGGAATCAGATCAAATATTCTCTTGAAGACAAAACCCTTGTGACAAGTAACTCAACAAATTTCTTGCTTACCACTCTAATGGACTTGGACAACTTGATAAAGTGAACTATACATCTATGAGATTGCAGAGAAAAATTTGACAATAACATTTTCAAGATCTATTATGTCAGTTCCAGCCAAACCAGGAAAAACACAACAAGAAGGTTTATGGTCATAATCTTGTGGTTCTCACGCACAAAGTACCAGACTCATCACCTTCATCATGTATGGCAGTGACTGTGCCACTATTACTCTTCACTGACTTCATCTGCTCCTGATGGTGGGTGCAAATAAATATATGATAATCTGCTCAACTTTTCTAGGAACCAATTATCCAAAACTTTGCATCCTTCATTTCTGTCATATTTACAGAAGCAACGCAAAGACTCAAGAGACATAAATAGTAATAAAATGTCAATAGTATCCTCATTCAAGCTGCAACAAGCTTGTGAGGGAAAGTTTCACTTATTTTAGCTTGCAAAAGTCTACTCATAAAGAAATTTCTTGCTTGGGAGTCAGTATAACCTTACCGTTTAGACATAGGCTCCCTTCTGACAAAACGGCACCACCGAATGTAGTTCTCAAGGATTCGCTGGTGGACATTATTGATGGTGGCATCATCCAACTACAAGACCAAGAAACCAATGTGGGAACCGTAGCCGCTGAGAAATTAGTTCCACAACTATCCTGAGATGCTCAAAACACATTATGAACACAACTCAAAAGAAACTCCATGCACCATCATAAAGCCAGCTTTAATTGAAAGAAGCTTATATACCTTGCTGGACTCAGTATCAGGGAGAAAACCCATGCGTGTCTGTGCACTTGCCAGCAATAAGATCAGATGCTCTCGCTGATTTGCCACATTATCTCTCTGTTCACAAATAAATCAACTGATTATCAACATTTTAAAGCATGCACCTGAAGGGATTCAGAAGTGAAAGATTCAGGCCTTACAAAACTGGAACATACAAGGGATGAAAGAGGTAATTCCTCAGACATGCCCAAATCAGAGCTGTGTTAATGGCCTGAAGTCAGAGTCCCAAGATCATGTAAGGAGAATAATTCTGCACTTACTATGTGCTATGTCTAACAATATGTGGTAATAAATACATTCAAACATGTTAAGTGTCCAGGTATAGATATTTTGGTTTCTTCCCAAATGTAAGCCACAGCCAATCAGGCACACAAAGCAAACATCTACAAATCAAACTTTCACCAAGTTCAAGAGCACAAAGGAGAGGAAAGGTTGTTGCAGACGAAAGAATTGGTGGTTTCAACACTTGGATGCAAAAATGCAATTGGAAAGTATTACATACACAAAGACATCAGCATGGACATATTCAAATGCCGTTCAAAACACCAGTACAATGAACAAGGCCATGTTCATCCAACTCAAGATAAATGTGTACCTGGAATCCAAAGCAATAGTGCAAGAAATGAAAGAGATCCAAAGGCCTCTCATCACGTTCATACTCCTCTGGGAAAATTGGCAAATCTGCTGTGTAAAAAAAAGCTCTGGTTGCTGCTGTGACCTACTTACAAAGACCACAGAGCCAATGAGTTCTTTGTAATCCTTGACCTAACTTCAACATTGCATGAACTGTTTCATTGACACCCCTGCTTGTAATTAGCAGAAATAATTATGTGGCGGAATGTGACCTTCTGGAAGAATAGTCTAGACCCTTGTCATTTTCCTATCACAATTGCTGAACTTAACAATGAAAGCATTGTCATCTAGACCACTCATACCTCAGGAAAGTAGCTGAAAGCATTGGAAACTCCAGGTCTCTCCAAGGGTAGAATATTGAATGTCATGTATTCCTTGACCTTCTTTGCATCTTCCTCCAGTCTCCTCTTTTCCTGTAAGATGGTGAGAGAAGATTGGCTTAATTCCAGCTAAGATTACTGTACATTGCAAAAACAATTTAATAATGTCAAGAAATTTTCATGCTGAGCAATTACCTCTGTCAACTGAAATCTCGAAGCAGCCTCAGGTTCAGCAGTAATCAACAGATAGTCAACAACATCATTCAGAATTCTTGAGATCTCATACACTTTCCTCATCATCCTAGCTCTTTTTTCCATGCTGCACGTACCAACATCATGTTATTTCAGTCATGAATTAGATTAGGAGTGTGCAAGACCCTGTTCAAGGACTCAAATCAATATAAAGAAAGGATCTTCATGGTGACAGTATCCCAACTGCAAAGATTGCTGATTATATGAACAACCACATCTTAAGGTATGATAGTCTGAACGTTCTCACAGGCACTGAGAAAGAGGATTCTAACAAAAAGGAATTTGCATAGACCAACTCATTGAAATGGAGTAGATGTTTCAAAACCTGTCAGGTTCCCCTCCAGACAATCGCCCTTCTTGTTGCAGCCTGAATTCTTCCTCCATCTGGTCAATTCCATGCTCTGCCCTGTACCGCGTATAATAATCCTGAACCAGAATAATTTCTTCATTTCGATCCATCTGCTGTCCTGCTCTTGCTGCTTGCTTTCGCTGCATTTCACAGAAGACAATGTTACTACTGCTATGCCTCCCAGTTTCATCATCCAGAAAATTGAATGTTGACAACAAAAAATTTAGGCTATGGCAAGAGATTTTGATTGGCATACTTTGATGATGGATTGCAAGCCTGTCTTGAACTGCAGAACACCCCTTCCCTCACTTGTTGGATCAAGTTTTTGGACAAGGTCAAATGCGTACTGACACACTGAAGAAGCAGTCATGATCCCACATCTCATTAGTACACTGAGTGTGACTGGACTTTCATCTATATGCTTTGCACATACTCTCTGTCTGTGAGGGCAAGAAAGAGAAGGAGGGACAATCTGTCCAATGTCAGGTTATCCCCTACACAGCTGAAGACGTTCTTTTGATTCAAATCTCTGCTGCTCTTTCAGGGAACACAAGAAACAATGGAAGAGAGGACAAAAAAAGGGGGACCTTCTGTCCAGTCAACAACTGCAAAGGTGAATTGGATCCCAAGTTACAAAATCAACAAGCAAAAAGAAAAAAGAGCCAAGAGAGAGAATAGACATAAGGATATGCCAATGGGACCTAAATGACAACATACTCTAGAAAACCATGCCATTGCAGTCTCCAGGTGAATTTCAAAGATCCAGAAATTGACCCTAATGCATTTCTCAGTTTCAGACACATCCTTGTAGAAGATTGGCCTATGCAAGAGATCCATATTGAAGCAAGAGTCATGATACATTGTGAAGAATAGTATTGAAGTTTTTCAATTGAGGCAATCAGAGACCAGGTTCCCAAAAACCCAGCAGGAAGAGACAACACTTGGCAGAGGTTTTTCCACTCAGGGCCTGAGTGATAGCTCAAGGATTTGAAAAGCATGCTTCAGAGGTAGGGGGAATGTACATACATACTCGATGGAGCACAAGAATCTGACAACAGAGTGATTTACAATTGATGAGTCCTCCAGGAAGGCTTGGCAAGTCACTAGGTATTGTTCATTCTACTGACAGCAGCAGCAAGATGATGAATGTATTCTATTCTGATGCTGCTCTGTGCACTTCAGCTCCTTGAGCCATTGCAGATATTTGGGGGCAGCGCTCATTGAACTTTCTTGACTGCTAACACATAGATAGAAAGAGAGAAGAAGAGATGCAGAAAGGTGAGAGAAGACGACGCACATAAACGAGCAACCTGGACATCATCGACCTCATCGGCGGCTTGAAGAATAGCTTCGATGTTGGCCTGGTCCGACAAAGACTGCGGAACCGCCTGTGATGATCCTGATGTTTCAGGAGTAGTTCTTCTGTAATCTTCGTGGTTGAAACTCGTTCGTCCCTCGTCTGCGCGCAACCGCGCGTATACAAGCCTCTCCCAGTTTCCAAGCACTCGCTTAGATATGCGGTTGGACCTCGGTGGCCTCTCCATGGTTTTGCTTGCGATGTTTGTACCAGACGATTCTCCCTTATTGCATCAACAGCAACATCATATGGTCTGAGCTCAGGAGTTCCTTCCACAAACCTCTCGAGGACGTAACAGCACAACCTGTGCTCTGAACTCAATGTTGTTCAGAACGAAGTTTCCATAGCCACATTCAACACGCATATTCAAGCAGCATCCCGGCGGCCAGAGATGGATTTTGCTCTAAACTTCATAGCGTAGCTGGTGCCATTGTCACGTAACAAAGCTCTACGATTACTGGACCAGACACGTTGAGAAGAGGACCAACGACCTTAATCGCGAGGCCTCCTTGCGGCAACGCCGAAGCCGCCTCCACTACCAAGGGTCATGCCGGAGGAGCCTTCATCGCAAAACTTCATAGTCTCGCTTCCTCAAGAGCATGCTACCAGACACAAATACAAAGCATAAGAAGCGCAAGTGCAAGGTTTCTCGACTCTCTATCAAGCCACAAACACAAAGATTAGCTTCACACGCAGGTTAAACTTCTGCGCTTGCAACTGTAAAAGCTCAGAGAGCACTAATTCTTCAGAAGGTCCTAACAAGCACACAGATACAAACGTGAATAGAAAGTGTTCAAAAGAGCTTCTAGTTCTCTCCTTCTCATTACAGAGTACGCAGCTCGTGTCATGTGCACATTCTAGTCCAAGCTTTTTTGCGATTTCGGAGCTGATAACACCTTTTTTTCCAACAAAGCTACCAAGCGCAGACGACGACAACATGATCAAAAACAAGGTTTAGGAATACGTCCCCTTCATCAAACCGACCGTGACTATTATGCCACCCTTGCCATGACCAGATTACCCCGAGCTTCACATAACATGATGCAAAAGCTCATAAGTCTCGAACTAGAAACAGCTACTCAAGTGTCAACAGCAGCTTCAAACCGTTCCTCCTCTAGCCTTTCATCCACAAAACACTACCAGACTATCTCGCCATGAACAGATCCCCACACAACACGGAGAAGGTGCGCTTCCAAGGTCATCAACAAAAAAAAAAAAAAAACTTTTTTTTTTCCCCCTTTTTTGGTTTTTGA
>Ga0209208_10004376_pt1 | contig 20014 bp, 10 predicted proteins | sample S1TSphfallax_3_FD_187694 | JGI IMG/M metagenome (GOLD analysis project Ga0209208, IMG submission 187694) | Host-associated microbial communities from peat moss isolated from Minnesota, USA - S1T2_Fd - Sphagnum fallax MG (SPAdes) (version 2) | ecosystem: Host-associated > Plants > Peat moss >...
GTCTCTAAAAAAAAAAAAACACACCACACTAATTAATTCCTTTAACCTTATGATCATTTAGCTTTTATAACCTTTCCTTATGAATAAGGAAATTCCCAATGGCCCGATTTGCACTCATAATAAAATTCTCCCTATCTTTTCAGTGTAAATTTCTAAAAGGACCAAACATTTCCAATCTTGCAATCATCCTATTTGAATGCATGGATTGAAAGACTACATTTACAAGATCATGACCATCATGAGTATCAATGACGCTTCCACTCCACATGACATGCAAGTTATTGGTTTTGGCATAATCTGGAGTCGCATCCTTCTTCCTAAGCTAGATGAGTAAATGTTGTTCTTATGTGATTGTCCTTTGGCGTTGCCTTGTAGGTTATGGGTCAGGTTGAGGTCTAGATTCCTCTTGTCGTCTACGTAGTTGTGATACTACCACACCTGGTTCACCTATAGTCCCAGGCTCTTCCAAAGGTCTTCCAACATGTGATTTTGGCCTAGCAACTCCTAATGTCAATGATGGGGTCTGTTGCCTATCTTCGAGAAACTGTGTACCAAGGGAGTCAGAAGCCTCTCTTAACGTTGACATTAATGTTTTCATTAAAACACTAATCCTATATATATTTTTTAAAAAATTCTTTCAACAACTTACAACATTTTTTATTTTTAAAAAAAAGTCTAAAGGATTCAACAAGGCCTAACGAGCATGAGCTTACTCAAGAACATTCACTATCCTTTATAAACTTCTATTTACATTTTCTCATATGGCTTAACACGTGCCATCTTCTTTTCCTTTCTTGCTTGTAACTTTCCTTTGTGAATCTTCTCAAATCCCACAAATCCAACTCTAGTTCATGCCTAGGATTACAAGGATTATCCAAAAGCAAGCTTGGGGTCAGACAAAATGACTCGTGTTTATGGTCTTCGTGATGTTGCTTTACGCGCCTAATCGTGCACCAAACTCGGCTTGGTTTGCCTCTCGTGATCTCCATTGCCAAAAGCTGAATCTCCTCCACCCATGTTGTCAAATCTGTCTATGATTCAGGGATAAACAAGTCACCTTGCATCTCTCGTTTCAAAACAAAAAAAATTTGTTCTTTTCTTTCCTTTTTTTCTTTTCTTCCTACCAAACTTTCAACGATAGAATCAAGTTCCACAACACAAATAACATAGACTCGGGTCTCGGCAACGAAACCAAAAAGATGTACAACACGAACAGGTTTGGAACCGAAACTATGTATGATTACTACATAGTTATAAAATCTATGTTCTTGGTTGTAAAATTATTCTCTCACCCTTCAATTGTCTATGCAAGCTTCACCATTCTCCTACCATGAACTAAACACAAACAACACCAAAACCACCCCAAACCAAAAGCTTTTAAAAAAACACAAAATTTCAATTCTAATAAACTTTACATTCATACCATAATTTTGTACAAGTGAAGGTGTTTTTCAAGGTCACAAAAATTCACTTATATACCAACCAAAAGGAAACTAATAAAAAAACTTCTTAAAGTTTATCCACCACATGGTTCCTCATGTGATTCCACAATTAATCACAAGGAAACATAATCACATGGTGCACATGATTTCCACATAAATTAATATATGAAAGTCAATGCACCATGACCAAATTATGGAACTCTACCACTTAACTTACCCCTTTAGATAATTACCTAAGTAATTGTGTAACTATATAAAGTTACACATCAAGTTACAGCCACAGTTTGCAGCTCATGCTAGTCTGCCTTCACCAAGGGACATACATGGCACCAAACCACTTGAATGCACTGTTCTGAGGATCAGTCCACATTCTTTCATAAGTCTTTTGAAAATTTGTCCTAGTCTTGAAATTCTCATGAAGTCAGATTTGATGCTACCTTGTTTTCCAAGTTTGGATTTTTTACCACTTAGGGCCTGCAGAACTTGGACTTACACTTTAGAACAAATCTATTGGAGGGTGCTTCAATATATTTACTATCAAGACAACCACACATTACTAGTTAGTTTCTTAATGTAATTTGTCAAATTTCCAGAAGAAATTATTATTTTAATTTATTTGACATTAATGTGCCAAATCTGCTAACACAATATGAAATACCTCTCTTTTCCTGCTCAGTTTTTCTTTTTCATGTTTTATGAGTTTATCATGGTCTCTATATCATAAATTTGCTCCTATCATGGATATGTGTTTTTATAATATTTGGGCTCCACATGGCTTCGCATTACTTACCAGTGACAATGAATAAATTATTTTTTTGAACATGATAATTTTATTGTAATCAAATTTGTATTTTCAAAAGATAAAATTTTATAAATTTCACTATATGTCATTTTGTTCCATTAATATTCTTTTTCATTTTTTTATAGGAAAAATGTCAACAAAAGTTTAATTCATTAAATAAGTTCACAATGAGATACAAATAAAAAAAATTAAAAAATTATATTGAAAGGATGTTAAAAAGGCAACAAGATACAAACAAACAAAAACATTGAAAAGATGCAAAAAACAACAAGAAATGATTTTTAAATGAAATTTGATCTATGACAAATTATAATTTAAAATGATTTTGGAATTGTCAGAGTGATGATCAACAAAATCCCATCTTACATAAACTAGTTCCTGTAAAACATTGTCAATGGAATTTTTAAATGTGTTCAAAATTAAATGCTAATGAAATGTTGATGCAATTTGCTTTGATGTTGTGATGATATTATAACACATTGTGATGATTTGTATTATATCATTATTATAACATCATATTAATGATTGATCAACATTTCACTAGCATTTAACTTTCAACACATTGTTAAAATGTTGTAAAAACATATATACATGGAAAGGACAAGTTTGTGATATTTTTTTAATATCTTGGACAATATTTTTTATTTAATTTTTACTATAAACTTATAAAGCTATCAACATTGTTATTACAAAGTATTTCAAGAACATTGAAGCATATTTGGAAAGCAACTTATATACTTCCTAAACAAGAGGAGGGATTTTACACATGTTTGCTTACAAGTGAAATGATTTACACTTCCTTATAGGTGTAAGAACCCTCCCACTGTTAAGGAGTAGGTGTGGTGTTTATCCTCTTATGCCTCATGATTTACTTATTGGGTTCATGTAACCTTTGCCTTGTGCTTTACAAAGTGTTAAAGCCCATGGGCGAAGGACATTCCCAAAATGTGGGGCCAGACTTGGCTATCCTGGGCACCTTATTTTGGGAATGCCCCCACTTTGACCCTTTACCCTGCATCTCTTGGTCACTCCTTCATATTTTATGGGTTTTTCATGGCCTCCATACCTTAAACCCTAACTTTCAAATTTACCTCCATTGTTATCATAAAGGACTTGCAGAAATTTCCTCATGTATTTAGAGGGTAACATATATCCATTAAATAGATTCTCTCTTAGAAAAAAGCAGAATCTTACACCCTCTTGCAAGAATCCATAGGATCTTACACAATCTTGCACGGATCCCTCGCACTCTTAACAAATAGTTGCAAGAAGCATCCATTCAAGCATGAAAGGGATGCTTCTTGCAGCTATTTGTTTTCATGCCACACTTCACCCTACAGCAAAACACTCTCTTGAATGTGGAAGTAAAGAGAGTAGTAGTACCTATCAATTATTTCATCGGAAAAATTGTCACCCAAAACAATGAATCCCACAAGATGACAACATATGGATTCCCAAATTATCACCTTGATGTGCGGTAGGAGCTTAGGCATGAGGAAAAGGAGGTTGCAAAAGGCGACAAAAGATAATATGTATACTAATAAGTGTTTTGTTTTGTTTTGTTTTGTCTTAAGGCATGGTGTGAGGAATGTGGACTTTGTGGGCTAACCAAACAACTCTACAGCTGGATTCACACTAAAGGTTAGCAAGAATAGTTTTATTCCATTTAACGAACTAGATAAAATAGTTTAACTAGGGTTAATTTAACCCCTATGTTGAACCTTCATATTTGAGGGCCTTTCCAAATTATGCAAAATGTTTGGGCAGCTTGGGGAAACTTAGGAATTTTTTATATATGCTGCTTGAAAGGGCACTTTGGAGAACTCCCGAGAAAGTTTTTTTCTGGATGCTAGAAAATTTGTGGGCATTTTGGGAATTTTACTCTGCTAAAAAGTTTTGGGCAGATGATAAAGGTCGGATATTTTTCAATTCTGCTCAGAAAATTTCACTCTAGAAAAATTCTGATGCTAAAAGAATTGGGCAGTTTAGGCTTTAAAAAAAACGTTGCCCAATAATTTCGGGCAGATTATGAAGGTAATTTTTTTTTCCATCACCTGCCCAAAATCTCAGGCAACGTGAATTTTGTTTTTCCATGGTGCCCAAAAAATTTCTTCAGATTGGGAAAAACTTTATTCAGTTTGCAACAAAAAAAATCCTTAATGTGAATCCACCATTCATGGTGCTGTCTCAAGTTAAAGAGAGAATCTTGGGAACATGAGGGGGGGTATTTTAGGGTTTAAGGTAAGTTATCATGAGTATGAAGGCTATATCTTAACTCAGTTCCAATGTCTTTGTTTCTGGTGATTGCTAATTTTTGACAAAGAACTTTGGAATTTTTTTAAAAAAAATTCTAGTGTAAATTTGACTAATTTTAATTTTTTTTTTTGGTTAAATTTCGCCAATTTTAGTTTTATGAACCAGTGTTGGGCCAGTTCTTTACTCTCATGAAGAACCTCTGGTTCTCAAAAATGAATCTGATTATGGGTCTAGTGAGGTCTGATTTTGATTCCAGTTCTAATAATCAACATGGGTTTCGGTCTGGTTCCAGGTAACCCGGGCTGGAATCATTAGTTAACTGCCTGTTAACCTCCAATTAACCCTTGTTTCTAGTCTTTTATTTCTTTTTCTTTAAATTTAAATTTTTATTTTTTTCAAAAATTCCAGTTCAGGTTCCAGACAATAAAGAACCAATAATTGGATTCTGGGTCCAGTTCTTAAAATTTTCCAGTTCAGTTTTGGCTAACCGAAACCCATGATTCTTACCCACCAAACCAGGTAATCTCCCCTCCCAACAGGGGTTTGAACCTGCCATAAACTAGGGGCAGACTCATTATTAGGCACTGGTGAGCTTTGCTTCTTCCATCTAAATTTGTGCTGTTGACTGCTGGTGCTGGTGCTGCTGCTGTTCACTGATGATGTAGTAGAGACTAGTGCACCTGCAGGGAGCTGAGAGCTGGTTTTGTTGCGAAGATCTGAGCAGCTGTATACTAGATTTTTGTGAAGACCCAAAAAACAAATTGTAAAATCTTTAGACAGGTGCTCCAGCTCCTGTGTTGGAGTCATGATTTCTTCTTCATCATGATCATCTTTGAATTTGATCTGTCATGAATACTCTCCTCCTCCTCCTCCTCCTCCTCCTCCTTCTTCTCATGTGTTTTACCAGCTGAATTTTTGTTTGTCGTGCTCTTCAGCTTTCCCCCCTGATGATATGGAATCAATATTGTTATTTGTGATGATTCTGATCTGATTTCCAAATGTTTTCCAACTTCTTTGTTATCTGATCGACTCTCCAGAGATCTGGTGATCGAATAGTCATGTGTCGATCAATCCAGGACGTGTTATTATATTCTTGTTCTTGTTCTTGTGCTATGTGATCGATCATCTCTAGTTCTTGATCATCTTCAGTTGGATAGTGTTTTTTTCTAGAATCGACTGATGATGATCTTGCAGTGAGCTTGCAGCTGTTTGTTTGTTGCGTGATCATAAATGAACATCAGGCTGATTGTGATGCAGCGTGCTGTGATCTGAGCTGCGGATGTGATGGCGTGAGATCGACGATTGACTAGCGCACAATGTCGACAGCTTTGTTTCATGATGCACTACTCTAGAACTGCATCTGCATCATGAATTCTGAAGCTTTTTCCAATATACTGAACAAAAAGACGTTTGATCAAACTCATCTGCAACTGAGCAGTGTGATTACGAGACGTGCTTGATCTGTCGATCTAGTCCTGCAGCAATATCGACTCTCTTCTCCTAGCTACATATATGTCCGTGATCATTGCACCTTTCGTTATACTACATATATGGCGATAACTACCTGCTGGAGCTCTGCATGTCTATCCGTTTTGCTGCTGGTAATATTGATGACCGCTGTTATGATTCTGAATCGGACTGATCTCTTCCAACCTGCACCAGGTAAAGAGTGAGTTCGACCTGCATTTCCCTTCAACACTAGCTGATCGGATCGCTCTATTGCACTAGCGCGCTTGGATTCAAGCCACCCTAGACTTGCGTGTTCTACTGTGATGGGTATCAAGATAAAGACCTTGTTTTGAGCACAATCTCGATCATGTACTGGTCTATATTTCCGCGACCAGTACCTCCTGCATAACCACTCCTTGCCAGTGCAACAAAACGCAGCTTGCATGTTATTGATTGGAATCTAGATCTTTCACTGTTAAAAGGCAGCTCTAATTGAACTTCCATAATCGATGTGCTGCTATATTTCAGGATCGTTGCATTTGGATGGAGCATTAGTAGACGTAGAGACACCAGAGATACAAGTTGTACCACTACCCTCAACTCCGAAGCAGCTGCTTGAGAAGAGCTGGACCACCTACATCGACCATAGCATGAGCTTAGTGCACTTCGATTCTGAGGTAATTCGCACATTCTCGATCCAAATTAGTCAATGTCCAAATCTGGAGTGTTGGTTGTCTGTTCTTCTAGTGAACATGCATTGATTTCAACCGATTCAATTGCTCTGTGCAGCAGCTGGCGGATTCTCTCGGTCCGTTTTCAGGTATGAGCATAGAGCAGAACAAAAAACACGGACGTGGGCAAGGGCCAGATGGTGGACAGCAGCAGCAGCAGCCTCATCGAAAGATGAGGCTGCTGCTGCTGCTGCCGCTGCAACAAGATCATCAAGCACAAAAAGGGAAAGAAATTGGATCCAAGTACAGATATGAATGCAGCGGTGGAGGAGTAGAGACGAAGAATAAGAAGAAGAAGGATGGAATGGTCCTGCGAATCAGAGACAATAATAATAAGACTGCAGCAGATTCCGCCCATCTGCAACACATCACGAGGAGGAAACGAATTATTCCAGAGACTCTAGAAAACTACCGTCTTCCTCGAAGGAAAGTGGCGTTCTCTTCGGACAGAATGGTGCCCGCAGGACCCAATCCGCTTCATAATTATAGCAACATTTCATCAGAAGTAATAGGAATTCCTTGATCAACACGCGGCCGGTATTCATGAATACTCCAAAATCATTGTGATCAAATCTTGAGCCCATAAAAATCCTCCTCCTCCTCCTCATCATCATCATCCCACCAACGCCATTATTATCGCCATTATTTTCATCCCAGGAGCTTCGCACCGGTACAACTGAGAAATAGATCTGAAAGGGCCTTACTTTTGGAGGAATTTTTTGGGTTGGAACCCAGTTGAGAGGAGTGAGTGAGCTTAACCCTAAACCTGTGCACCAGGCGCTGGTCACTCACTCCTTCTCCTGACCATTGCTTTAGCCAACTTTTGGACCCATCTCTTCTGCCTAGAGTAGTATAGATTTGCAAAAATGAAAAATGCATCAAGGGTTTGTTAGAATTTTTTTTAAAAAAAATTAAAAGGAATTTTTTAGTGTTTTTGACTGATTCCAAATTTTTCCATTGGGTTTTTGTCATTATCTAATTACCCCTAGTTAACAAGGTTGGTCTATTTTGTTTTTGTTTAATATTTATATTTTTTTATAATTTAAAAAATACATTTATTTTTTAATTTTTAATTTTTTCCAAATGTGAGATGTTGATCATTGCCTAGTGTCCCAAGGGGAAAGTAAGCATTAAATGGGGACAGATTTTTTTTTAACATGTCGAAGAGGCGCTTCACACTAGGGCCCGATTTATAAGTCCCAATTCATTCTTGCAATTTGATTGGTGTGGAGCTCCAAATTGGAACCAAGTCTTTGGCACTAGAGGCTGATTTGTAACTCCCACCCATGAGTAAGAATCTTTATGTCACTGTACTTTTTGGCTTCATGGGTTGGGACTTAGGCTATGTCATTCATTATAGTGAAAATTGTTCCAGTCCACCAAAAAAACATGAATGAATTGCACAATGGCTAGGACCATTTTCCCCTACTAGTGTTGATAAATGTTGCTAAGTAGACCAACTTTTATTTATGTTACAAAGGGATTGGTGCTTGTAGTGGTGATGAGTAGAAATTGCAATGGAGGTTGCTATGGGAAGTGACAATGGCAATGATGGCATTGATGGCAAGGTTTGGTGTTGAACTTTCTTGAACTCAAAACAATGGCAACAATATTAATTTGAAAAACAACATGTTGATGGTGACAAACTAACCTAAAATTGTGAAATCAAAATTGCAAAAAAGAACCTAGTCTAGTTCCATAAACTAAGGCACATAAGCTATGATACTTACTTAGTCACACTCTTCATCCAAGTTAAGAGGTGGTCATGTCCTTCATCCCTAATTGGTGCCAATGTAAGTGTTGGTACACCAAAGGCCTCAATGGTGGTTTTCAATATAACCAATTCACCCAACAACCCTTAGCATAATTAGGTTGGTTAAAATGGGTCCCAACCATTTCAACTATTGGCTCCAAGTCATTACATGACTAGGAATAAAATCCTTCAAGAGGCTATAATACATGACATCTAGCATGGCCTCCTTATGGTGGTTTGAACAAATGTTGTAGGGTTCTTTGTGTTTTAAGGAATCGTTGGGATTATTTCTCTTTTATTAAAATTTCTTTTTAAAAAACCTCCAAAGAAGTTTATAGGTTTTTTTAATATACGAAAACCTTCTATTAAGGTTAATGTTCCTTTCCTTAAGCATGGGGTCCATAGGTATAAAGCTTTAAGTTTTTTGACATGGGGCAGGTTTGTGTGTTGGTTAGGGTATAGGCTTATCAATTAGATTTTCAAAACAAATAAAATTTGTTTTCACAACAAAATCTCAATATATTATTTCTTGCTTTCGTAGTGCATTGATTTTTGTGCACCATTAAAGTGCAATTGAAATATCAAGAGGAAAAAACATTAAATCACTTTCTTGGAGTTTTAATTTCATATCAAAACAAGATTTTCCTCATTTATATGGGTGAATCTAAAGCTCCAAAATGTTGATTAACAATATGTGCAAATCTCAAGCCTTTTTTAAAAACGAGACCAAAGGTTTCAAAGAGGCAAGAAGAGAATGCATGCCATGCCAAAAGAGAAGTTGAAAAACTAGCCAAATCAAAATTGTGAAAAGGAAGCTATGAAGTTCAACAACAACAAAAGGAATGACAAGAACATACACAAAAGAAGAAAGACAATGAAATGTCATTGTTGTTGGAGGTTATGAAGAAAGTTCAAGACCAATGAGGCAAAATGGAAACCCAACTCCAAAAACAAGTCCCAATGATATTTTTATTAAAATAATTGAAAAGTGGCTTGATCCAATTTCTTCATCATAAGAGACTATCTTTGGTATGAAATTGAAGTTGTTGAGTTGGTTGTCTTTCCTCTTCAAGTGTGTTGGAGCTAGAGTGACTAGTTTAGGGCCCCAAAAATAAAATCATGTGAAAAAAATGGAGGATTTTTCACAAAATGCTTATGGGTACACTTTGGAAGAGTGTGTTGGTCTAGAAAATATTTTTCTTGCAAGTGTAGAAGGATCATATGGTGCATTTCATCCATTTGCATTTTAAGGTGGTCAAAAAAATTCAAAAAATGTTGATGTGTAGATGATTTAAAATCATAATGAAAAACGAAGGCTAGAGGATGAGGTTGTACTAGAAGTCAATTAAGATAAAAAAATATTTAAAAAGGACCCAAGAAAATAGCACTTGCAAAATCAAAAGAAATTGCATCCAAGAAAAACTTGAGACTTGGGCCTTGGGCTTGGGACTAGTCCTTCACATTATGGCACATCAAGTTCAAAAGATAATATTGTTTATTATACCCATAGGGCCCCATTTCCATGGGACTTTGCCTCTTCTTGAGACTTATGAAATTAGGCATTGGGACATAGTGTAAAGCACCCCTATATTTTGATGTGTGCCATCGTTTCAAGTGAGGCCTTTAAAGGCTTACTATTTTTTATAGTTTTTTATCCTTTTTTTCTTTTTATATGCTTTTGCAACTAATTTGGCCTTCGGAACATAATTTGTTCCTATGCTTCTTTGTGATTCATTTTGGGTTTTGGTTTTATGGCTCCAACTTGAGTTTTCTCTTTTTGTTCCTTTTCCCCCTTTGTGGGTGTTTTTGTTTAATGGAGAGTGTTAAGGTTTCATCATTGTAAAAAATATAGTTTAAATATTGCTACCAAATTAAAAATGAAGTCCAAATGTGATGAATTATTTTTGTTGACAATGTTGACAGAATTTTCAATAAAATAGGAATGTTATTTCAAAATAATCTTATTTATTTATTTTCTTCATTTTAATCAAAATTTTCACCAAAAAAACAATGCCCACAACCTACCAACTAAAAAAATCAACTAAATCTAAATAACAACCTTTTACCTACTTACTTAAAATGAACTTCTTGCACTTACTTGTTCATTTAGGCTTCGCACTGCTTCACATTACCAATGACGATCATTAAATTATTTTGTGTGGACATAATAATTTTGTTATAATTAATTTGGTCTTTTCAAAAGATAAAATTTTATAAATTTCACTATACGTCATTTTTTTCCATTAATAGTTTTTTAAATTCTTGATTTGATAGGCAAAATGTAAACAAAAGTTCAATTCATTATAAAAAATTCACAACAAGATAAAAATAGACAAATAAATTGAAAGGGTGCAAAACAGACAATAAGAAATGGTTCTAAAATGAAATTTGATTTATGATGAATTATAATCCAAAATGACTTTGGAATTATTGCAATGAGATTCAACAAAATACCCATCTTACATAAACCAATTCAGATGAAACGTTGTCACTTGAATTAGATATGGGATGCCATTGTCAAAAGATGAAAGTATTGCGTGAAAAACTAAGTACTTATTTCCCTTCAATAATCTAGAAATATTACCCACCGACCCAGCCAAAACTACATCTGCCCGCTTGACTACTTACTATTGTTTCTTATAATCTAACCACAAAATATAATTTTTTTATTAACCACAAAAAAAAAACTTGATGTCACCACCACAAAATGTAAATATTGCAAACACTTTGATGTCCATGATCTAATTTATCAAATAGCCTCCAATGATAATAAAAGGTTAACACCAAATAAAGTATTGAAATAAAAGCCCATTTTAATATTACACATACAATACATAAAAAAATATCAACCTTTATAAAAAAGATTTAAACCAAGTGTAATTTACAAAATGCATTACCTTCATATTGTGTACATAATTGAAATTTGCATCAAATGGCAAAGCAAAGTGCATTAAAAAGAATTTAGAAAAGGAAACAAACCAAAACAATGGGGAGTCCATGTGCCCCATCAAGCAACCAAGAAAAAAGGAATTGAAAGCTCAAAACTCCTCGCCCATTATAGCAAGTTTAAGTTGAGCTTCAAAAGCTTGAAAGAATGGCAAAGAAGGCAAGGGAAAAAAAAAGGGAAAGGGAATAAGAAAACATGATGCAAGAATGTGGGTAGGTAGGTCAAAGGAGAAAGTAGGTAGGTTGAAGGGTAGGTAAATAGGAGGTTGCAAGGAGGTGGGTAGGTGGTTACAAGGGGCAAGTTAAAAGGATAGAACTAAGGTGAACCCACTCTTATGAACGTTTGGATTCATCCTTTTTGGTTTCAAAATGGTTTTTTTTTTTATGATGTGTTTGTGGGCATCAAGTCATGTGAACCAATTCAAAGTTCCAAACTGAGAAATGTAGGAATACAAATCCCTATAATGGGGACATTTTCAAATAAGGGTCCTAGGATGAAACAATAATTGAATCTAGCCTTTCATTTTGGAAATGTCCCCCAATCATAGGATTTTACCCATCATAAAACACAATGCAAAGGTTATGATGAACCCAATTAACATCAAGTAGATCACGAAACCTAAGAATTATTTTTAACCTTTACTTCTTAAAAGAAGGAAAGATTTTATGGTTATGAGTGGGTGTGAACTCCCTCCTATCTTAAACGATATTTTTCAAGAATTTTTTCATCCATAGGAAGATGTAAAAAAGTGTCAATTATCCCTAAATGATTTATTTAGATTTAGCCAAATTTAACTATAAACCATAAATAAAATACAAATATTTAATGATCCTTTTGGATTTTGGCTTACATAATGAAAACCAAATCTACAATTTTGGTGAATTCTACTTTCTTTTCCTATGACCAAAAACTTTCAAAATCAATTTATTTTAATTTATTTTTTTGGCAAATTTCACCAGTAAAAAAAAATGACAATAGCAAGGTAGGTATAATATCCCTCCACTTTTCTATGAGGGATAAATTCACAAGTATAAAATGCCCTCCAGATACCTTTAAGAAATTTGTCTAAATGTTTCACAATTAATTATTCCAAATTACTTTCATTAACTTAGATTATATATGAATATTATATTTTTGGAACCTTGCTTTAGTAGGCAAAGTTGCATATGATACATTTCCCATCTCCAAGATCAAATTTTGAAGTGAAATCACAAAATTGCCATGGGTATTTCCCAAAGGATGGGCTTCCTTAAATAGTGATTTCAAATATGTCAACAAAATTAGGCCACTTTGATCTTAACACATAGAATAATAAAATAAGGAAGGTGCATTCATGCTTGACAATTTAACGAAACTATTACCTTTGTCATTGTTTACATTTTTAAACATCGGGAAAACAAAGGTTGTTTGAAAAAGAAGTTGAAACAATGGATGAAACAAGATTTCAAGTAAATAATAGACATGAAGCTCAAATTTGTTCAAAACATTGTTAATGGATTAAATTTACCACAAAATTAGAATGTGTCCACATAGGGATGAAACATGACCACCAAATAATGAAAATTTATTTTGGAAAAAGTTTTCAATGATTATGCTTGAATAAACTATGTTCATGAATGAAATTTATCACACATGTAATTGGTTACATTGATTGAATTCCATGATGGATGAAACTATGTTCATGAATTACATGAACTACACAAATGCAATTGACCATCCTACATGCCATCAATTTTGATATTTCATTTCACACATGATTTGAATGGTTTTTTTCAAACCATTTTTTTGTGTTATAATCATTTTAGTGAATGTAATAGTTAAAGAGTTTAACAACAATTGGGAACCTCGTGTTCATGGCTTGCACATATTTATATGAATATCTTCCATCATCACTTATCCTATTTGTGCCAATATCATTCAAATTTGCTATCCCTCCCCACATTGGACCTCAATTTCAAATATGAGTTTTCATGATTATCTTTAGCCATTATTAACCCACCTACTTCAATATTTGAAATGATTAACCATCTAAAGAAGTTTGTCATGTTTGTGATCACCACTTGGGCTTTGAAGGACACAATTGCAAACCTAAAAAAATTGTTTGAATCTATCAACAAGGAGGGCAACCTTATAATTTTTTGAGATCAAACAATTTGATACTAGAATGGCGATGATATTATTGGGTTTTGAGGTTTATAATACATGTAAGAATTAAACTTGAAACTTTGATGAATGAAATTGAAAATCTTTTTTTAAGAAACTTGAACCCAAATAAGGATGGCATCATTCATTGATTATTATAAATTTACAGTGCTAATGTGGGAACAAGCCACCTACAATGGTTCACCAACTAGGTGCCAAGTCATTCTCCAAATAAGCAATTTGCCCATGTTTGCATTCTTGTGTTGATTATTATTCTAGAGTGGTGAACAAAATAATGTATTTGCTATTGGAACTAGTAGTTGACATGAGATTGTGCATCTTTGTTCCTTTCTCACTTTTGTAACCATTCAAATTGATGAAAAACTAGATTGGTTGAGGAGGTTAATTAGGACTAGGGGGATGGTAGGAACTTTTCATTGAAGATCAGTTGATCAATATTTTAAAAAACAATTTGTTTAACTTATTACCACCACCTTCAATAATTATCAATCATTTTGCAAGTTTGTAATGCCACCTTTGATATTGTAGAAAACTAGTGTTACAAAATATGTGCCCCTAACATAAAAGGAAATTAATAGATTGCTTAAAATATTTGGAGGAAAAAACTAATTTTTTACATATGCAACTATTTTAATTTGATGTCATTTTGTAAGTTAGATCTAATCGAAAGGTAAGATTGTTAACATAGAGGCAATAGGCTCCAATCATAACCTTGGATGTAAAAATAGGCAAATAAGTTTTGCAAGGTGAAAACACACAAAAATGTTCGTTTTTTAGTGTCACGTTGCATTTTCACAAAGGGTATGTTGAGATAAATTAGGATTATATAACTTTGGTATTATGATCAAACGTTGGAAAGGACTCATTTTTAATAAGTACGAAACAAGTAGTTAACATTATATATATATAATTTGTAAAGTCATCTTGCTTCTAGGCCCTTCTTTCATCCCTAACCCCCTTTTAACCCTTATGCATTGTTATTCGTAAAATAAAGAAATTTCATTAAGTTAAGGCATCAAATGTTAAAATTCATGATTAAATGCACATGGTTTGAAAGTAATTATAATAATACATGTCAGAGTAGTGAAAATGTAATAATAGTAATGCAAGTGCTCAAAAAAAAAAGGAAAAATTGGGGAAAAAATTAGTTTTTGCACCAAAATCAATGCAAAATTGAGTTTCACTCCCTATTAATTTTGCTTGTATAAAATTCAGCCCATGTTCTTAATTTCATGCCTTATAAAGATCAAACTAGTCAAACTCGCAACCCTAACTATGGAACTTTATGGATAATTTTAATATTGATTCAAAAAATTTAAGTTTTAAATTAGACCACTATCATAGTCATAATCCACAAATTGTGATATGGACTCATAAATGCATTCATGTCCTATACCAATGGATGCAATTTTTTGGGAGAAATGGTAGAATGAATGTAAGTCTATATTAGACTAATTCAATGGGAAATAAATGTCCTAAGTGGTTATGGAAACATGTGACTTAAATTGTTGAAAAAGTCCTTGAAAATCACATATTGATAAATTCTGAATTAATTTTTAAAATCATTGGTAGGACAAAAGATTTTTATGATTTTTTTTTAAAAGTTGGAAATTATTACATGGTTGTCATTTTGAAAAAATGGTTGCTTATTTTGAACATTACAATATATATATATGAAATATGCATCCTTTGTTTCTCTCCACCTTAACATGTTTTCACCTTACACTTCAAGCCCCAATATTTTGGTCAATTCTCATTTCCCTTCTTGGTATAAAATGGGATGTTAATGCCATGGTCTAATTTGTAAGCCATTGTGTTCCAAATGGAGAGTTGGGGTTTTTCTTCGTAAAAGCATGTGACATGGTTTGGGTCATCAAAGTTGGGTTAAATCATGCCAAATTCAAGGTTAGTTGGAAGTTAATGTAATAGGCATAGAGGAAAAGGAATGGCATTTTGTGTGTCAATAAAAAATAACTACCAAAGAAACAAAGTATGGGGGTTTGCCAATTTTGTTTCAATAGTTTTAATCTATCATGTGAAGTCGGGGAAAATGAAAACCTTTCTGAAAATGCAACTCAAATTTGTGCCTCTCAACTATGTCCTTATCAATCATCTTTTCAAGGACACAAAGGAATTGTGTTCAAAGAAAATTATTGCATATTCTCCACTTCAATAAATGATCAAGTGCTCCACATAACTATGCATGTATAACCTTAAGGTAAGGTTTTAAACATGTTTGAAACATGATGGATGTATGTTGATGGAATCATATTGGCTTTCAACATTGGTGGATTATTCATTAAACAATGATGGTTGATCCATGGATTTAAGGTTTAACTTTTTTGTGGGTGATGAAGTGAGGTGAAAAAAAATCACTTTTTTTTTCACTATTAAACAAGACTAGTGATGGCTACCTTGAAAAAGTTGATATGATTGATTTGTGGTGGAAAATGAGGCTAATTTGATGAAAAGGCATTGAATGTGGACAAGAAGGTGATATAAGATAAGATAAGGGAAATGGGTGGATGAAGGACACATGGGTTATTTTTAATTAATGATTGAAAAATGTAAATAAGTGAAGAAAAATGGACTCTTGGTTGGTATTTTTGTTCATGTGCCATGTGTGTACAAAACATCACTTATAAGATGAATGTTCATAGTTAGTTGATTTTTTGTTCAATTTCTCCAAATTAGTTTTAAGGTGCATGGAATATTAGGGTAGAATGTGAGAATAATTTTAGATATTTTTTTAATGTAAAAGCAATGTTAGAGGTGATGATAATCTCTAAGGGGTTAAAAGTTAGGGGTTGAAAGTTGGTTTAGTGATTTCCTTATCCCAAGTTTGGTATACTTGGGGATTTGTGGATTTATGTTTTAAAAGTTTATGGTTGGGACATGGGAAGTGTAACTTGCATTTCTAAAAGTTGAAGTTCATAATGTTGCCATTGTAATATTACAAAGAATAATTTTGTCATATTATGAAACTATAGTGAGGTTTTATGGAACATTTTGTATGTTTAGTCTTCTAGGGTTATGAGCTTGGAGATGGTATGTCATGTATACCTTTTTGTTGGGTGTGGCATTGTTAATTGGGTAAATTTACATGTCAATACAAATCAAATGCTAGAGAGGGCATTCTAAGAAGCATTCACCAATTTGTGGTTTAACCATACATGGGAAAACTTTAGTCTAAATATCTATGTAATGAATTATGGATGTCAATGTGAAAAGGAACTATAGAAATGATTTGGAATGATATGATCCAATTTGTGCTTGTAGTTTTGGCTTGATATTTAGCGTAAGATGTTTATTAGACATTTCGTGAAATTTTTGATAAACTATTGTTATAACATAAAATTCAAATGTTGAAGTTAGTCATGACCCTAAACTTGGGCTCCCGACCAAGGTGAAGACTTGCAAAGGTGTGGGTCGAAAATGAAACCCAGGAGTCACATTTCATGCTCACAAGAATATAGGAGAGTGTGAAGGAATGAACCCACACATTCCCAAGTGGGCTCCCACTTTGGGAATTGGAATCCCAATGGACTACCGAATGTGTAAAAAATGATTTTAGGGGTCAAAATTCATTGGATTGAAAAGTTCCTTATATCATTGCAAAGCTCTTGAGATTGGGCCAATTTGACTCTCGACCCTTTTTTTGGCCATAATTTGTGTTTTAAGTACCCAATTGGTAATTTGATTCCCAACCACTAAAAGTTAGAAATCGCCCTGATTTACTTATGTGTAGGTGGCGTGCCACATACCGTCAAAAAGTTCTCGATGAAGGATACAACTTTGCTTTAAATTTCACTTCAATCGGAGGTTTGCACAAAAAGTTATGGGCCCCTAAAGTCGTAGGAGTCTCAATTTTGAGAATTTTGGGACTCCCAACTTGGGAGTTATGGGACAAAATGACATTTGGGTGTAGGCCCCGTGGCCAGGCACATAGAATACTATAAGGGGGAAGGTGGTGACTTCCCCCAAATTCCGGTTGTGATAAATCTCGTGAGTTTGTGTATGCCCATGGTTCGTCCATGCACCAAAAGTGTTACAACTATGCACTGACCAACTTGTTTGGTTTGTGTAAGCGTATGTGAATAGTTGATTCACTTGTCATTTTTCATAGTCCCTATCTCAGAGTTTTAACACGCCCTTTTTATCCCCCAAAATGTTGCAAGCTAAGGAACGCATCCCAACTTTTTTTTCTTCCATTATTTCCACCTTCAAACTCGCATTTGAATGTTACGAAAAGTTTGGAAGCGGGTCAAGGCTTGTGTTTGAGCTTTTGATATTGAAACATTATTAAAGTTTGGGCCTTTTCATTTTTTTTCCACACATGAATTATATCATTGGAACAAAAATAACATGTTTTAAATTTTAGAATGTGACAAAATCTTTCATAAATTTAAAATGCAACAAAAATGGCCATTGGTCAAATGCAACTTACAACCACCCATCACTTAACCAAGTCCTCCAATTGGCCATTACTCCACATATGTGTGTAATTTATAAAACATCATGAGGCTAACATTAAGTTCACAAAGTCCTAATAATGTGACAAAATTTTTCACAAGTGCTAATTATCATTTATTTTAGAAAAATGGCCACTTGTCACCCTATTTCATAGCCATTAAAGTTTAATTAAATCCTCCCAATGTTTTAATAGATATTTTAATCAATAGGCTATAATGGTTTAAATGTTAGTTGTTTTGTTTATTACCTTAAATGTAATAAAAGTTTTTGAATTTCTTGATACCATAGATGAAAAAAAAATTATAGATTTCAAAATGTGTCAATAGCCCAATGACAAAGTTTAAACTTGGATGAAGAAAACAAAATGAATATCATTTCTCCTTTTTGTTTGGTCCTCCATATTATGGATATAAAAATATTAGTAGACATGCAAATTTATAAATTTACGACACAATTTTGAATATTTACTTACCTTGTTAAATGTGTTGAAAATGTGATGCCATAAAAAAAAATCTACAACACTAGATTTTCATAATTCATCACTTTTAAATGGGGTAATCAATCATTTGTAAGCCACTTTCACAAAACTTGTCACATGATTTTCAATTTGAAATAATGGATTTGATCATGATTGTTTGTATAGCATTATCGACAACAATTTTGTTAACCAAATTTTCTCAAATTTTTTTAGTTTTTATAACACAAATTATAAAATTTGCCCCTTAATTATTTACTTTTGGGGAGAATTATATTCAATCTACCCAAAATGGGACCAACCCTAATTCTTTTTTTCAATCATCACCTCAATTAAATCAATATACCTTGTGGGTATATCACCCCCCGCCCCTTCACCATTTTCTTCTTAATAAACTTAGTATTTCAGACCCTAACCACTATAAAAATACATCCATAATATTGACTCAATTGGGTCGAGTTTCTGAAAATCAAAAGTGATCAATTTTGGGGAGTTGTTTTTTAAAAGGACCAAAATTCAATGATTATTTTTTGGTGGCAAATATTTGCCATTTTGCAACAACTTTTTAACAGAATATTCTATCAGAATTTTCTTTTTATTTTTAATTAATTAGTGAAAATATTTTTTAAAATTCTAATTACCACAATTTTCTACAAGAAAAATGGGGTGTTTAAGATTTTTCTACATACTTTCATATTTTGAGTATTGTCAAATTTGACTAAGTATACTTATGAATTGATTGCCACTTGAGCAAAATTTAAAAATTGAAAATAAAATTAATATTAATATTAATAAGATGACCAAATGGACAAAAGTTGGCCCAAAAGTGATAAATTCGCGATAATTGACAAAATTACATTTTCGAAATTGAGTTGAAAATCAGGTCCCAAACAAACATCCTCAGAACGTGGATGAAGAAGACTTGGGACATCAATCCACGTCCTGAGCGACGTGGGCGCCTCTCGTGCAATGAAACGTTATCCCGTTTTCCAACCCCGCCAACAACAAGCAACAACGAAGAAACAAAACCCTTTGCCCGTTTGTGTTTCTCGAGAGCTGCTGGAGAATTGCAGCAGCAGCAGCAGCAGCAGCAACGATGGCGTCAATAGCGTGCGCAACGGCGGCGGCGTCGTCCGTAGCAGCAACGACGGCTGTGTTTTGTGGACCTTCGTCATGGGGTTCAAGAGCAGTTGGAGCATCCAGCAGCAGAAGCGTTGTGTTTAGAGGCCTTGGCATGCCGGTGAGGTCGCTTAGGGTTCGTCGTATGAGGCGAGAGGACGAGGGAGTCACGGACATTCTTCAGAGACGGATACAAGGATTGTCTGTGCAAGCATCCGCGACAGAGGGCGTCGACCTGCAGGTTTCGGAGAAGGCCGCTGGGTCTGATTCGCAGAAGGTAAGAGCTTGCTTGCTTGCCTGTTTAGGAAAAATAGCCAGAAAAGTTGGGATCGCTCGCTCCCTCTTGAAAGCAGTTGAGGCTATGAGGTGCAATTGTGACGTCACGGCAACAGATTTTTTCATAG
>Ga0209208_10004377_pt1 | contig 20013 bp, 14 predicted proteins | sample S1TSphfallax_3_FD_187694 | JGI IMG/M metagenome (GOLD analysis project Ga0209208, IMG submission 187694) | Host-associated microbial communities from peat moss isolated from Minnesota, USA - S1T2_Fd - Sphagnum fallax MG (SPAdes) (version 2) | ecosystem: Host-associated > Plants > Peat moss >...
TATAGTAAATTGTACTAGTGAATTATGTTAACCAGAAATGAAACATGATGTCTACATAGTGATATTATAATGAAATAACTTTCACTAGGTGAAATCAGTAAAATGCAATGAAGTTATTCCACTTTTAAGGTCCCATAGTGATTTAAGCTAGTAAATTACACCCCACTTTGGTAGTAGTGCATCTTTAGATGTGTGGTTTCAACATTGTTGTTAAACTTTAGGTTTTAACAAAATTAGCTTCAAATTTCCATTACCTTTTTATGTAGTGCTCAAGTAACATTGAGATTGACATTCTTGCAATTCTAGTTAGGAGGCCAGTTTAAAGCGTACTGACCAAGTCTAAGTTCTTTTGTTCTTTTGTATCTTGTAATCATAAGTGTGAGTTATTGACTTGTTGGGGTCTTAAAAGATTTGGAGGCATTCTTTACTCTATTTTTTTCTTTTTGTGCCATATGTAGCTATCAAAATCATGTTGTTAGTTGACAAAGTAGTTGAATTAGTGGGTTAACAAACTCCTTAAACAATTGCTACATTGTTTTAATGGAAGGGGTTGGACATGTACATTTGCATCACCAAAAGGTTGTTATGATAGATGGCCAATTCTTCTTGAAAACGTATGTCAGTGCATGTGGAATCCAAGGTGTTATAAATGGTTATATGTTCCATTGGATACATGTGAAGCAATTGTAGCAAGTTTTTTTGTTTTGGAGTGGTTGAAGTGGTTTTTGTATTATTATTATTGCATTACATTATGCAAGTACAAGGAGTTAGCAGTAAAGTTTGCTGCAAAGCACATTACAAGAGGTTTAAGGAAAGTTGTCTGCTTTGCTTCCATGTTTTTCTTTAAGTTTACATCATTAGTTTTTTGGTTTCAATATTGTTGTTTTAATAATGAAAAAAGTGACAAAATGCTAAGTTCCAACATTGTTTCCTTAAAGGGGAACTTACAACTAGTTGTGCACTTATTTCATGTGTAGTGAAACAACTCAAATATGTTTTTGATTAGATGTTGTTTTATTTTGTAAACACCAAATCTTGTTATAGTACTCAAGTGGAAACAACTTGAGCTTGATTACAAATAAACTAAACAAAGTTTCATACCTTCCTTCAAGTATTTTTTTAAGTAATTATGATCTGACCTAATCTACTATTGTTCAAGTTTGCTCATTGCCAATTTGTTGAATTGCACCTATAGTTGGGTTCTAATTGGTGGTAATAGAGTGTTGAATTGCCTTTTTCCCATATTCTATTTATCTAAATAATACAATTATGTTTCAAGTGCCTAGATATGAAGGTTTTGTTTAATGTGGACTTGAATCATGTCCATATGGACTTTGTACATTGATTATGCTCTTGATCATGTTGAACTCAAACCTTAAGCATATTGTATTTTTAATTGAATCTACACTATTGTTTTGAAGCTATATTTGGCCTTGTACATCCCATTACATACATGGGTAATAAGAAGTTAACAAATGTTAAGGCAATGAGAAGTGCCATAGCAATTCATGAAAGGTTTAATGAAGGATTGATTTAAAAGAAATTGAAGAAAGCATCACAAAATTCTCAACAATGCAAATGTCATAATGCAAAGAAAACAACTACCATATGTCAGGAAGAGATTATTTCTGCACTTGCAATGACAAAGGAGGTCTTATTAGAACAAGATCAAAGAAGGATTGCTTATCCAATAGTGGAATTTATCTTGTTGGAGTTGTGAGCTTGCCTTGGACTAGAAAGCAAGAAATGTGTAATGGAAAGAGTTTTGTCAAACCCTAATATGTCCTCCAATATGCCTATTTCTTTTTTACCTCCAAAAGCTATTGTAACAACTCAAGAATTAGTAGCAAGGATTCATACTTCCTTAGTGGAAACAAAACAAGTTAATTCTAATGTTAAATTGGTTGTTAAACATTGCATTTTTACAGCAACAATAAGTGCGAGACCTGGAGCATCATCTATAAGGGGCATTACAAGGATGCTTGGTGTGCACCATTAAAATGTAGTTGCAGCAATACTATGCAAACTTTGATGGGTGATAGTGGGGTACCTTTATGGACATTCACAATGAAAGACAAGAGAAGTGATGGCATCATGCCTTCTACCAAGCATACTATTGTGAATTGGTGGGCAATAGAAACTCAAATAAGTCCCAACAAAAGTGATGTGACATGGAAGAGACTAGAAGCTAGAGTATTTGATGAGAAACCCACTCATTTTTTAATGGAGACCCAAGTATGGATTCCTTTGACATTATGCACCACGTTTTGAAGTTAGAATCTAAGCTTGGAGTGAATAAATTATACAATTCTAGAAATTATACCAAGGTTTGCCATAGATTTTGAAGGTAAACCCTCAAATCTAATGTTGTATGAACATTATTGTAATTCAATGGACTATTGTCCACAAGGATCTATAATATTCTAACTTCATTATTGAAGAAATATACCTTAAAAGGACTTTAAGACTTGCACTTGGAATGCTATAGACTTTAGAGGGAGTTCATATATTAACTTGGATTTTTGGTAAGTTGTTCATTTGTGTCAATGGACTATTACAAAACCTGATGGATTTTTGTGAATCACATGGGATTGAATGTGACTAAGGACTTTGAAACTTGTTGGAATGTTACAAGTTGGGAAGGAATATTATGTATTATTTGGGATTTGAATTGAGTTCTTCATGTATGTCAATGGCCTATTACAAAGTCCCATGGACTTTTTTACATCATTTGGAACTTTATGTGATTAATATGGACTTTGAAACTTGCTATCTTAGTGCTAAAATTAGGAAGGAATTTTATGTATTCATTGGGATTTGATTGAATTGTTCACATGTAGGGCAATGGACTACTGTGAAGTCCCATGGATTTTTTTACAAGTCATGTGGGACTAAGTGTGACTAATAAGGACTTTGAAACTTGTTGTTAAAACGTTATAGATTGTGAGGGAATTTTATGTATTGATTGGATTTGAATTGAATTGTTCCTATAGGTTAATGGATTGTTGTTAAGTAAAATGGAGTTTTTAACATATCAGGATTGTGATTTAAGTGTGAGAACTAATTAATCTTGGAATATTATAAATTACCTAAGGGAATTTATAGATGGACATTCATTGGAAGTTGAATTGAACTTTGAATTATAATTTGTACTTATACAATGGACTACTAATAACTACAAATAAAAATAAAATGGCAATGCATCAATTTATGCAAATTTTCAATTTTACATGTTCATATTTTGATTAGATAAGATCAAGTTTATGTCTAGTAGTAGTGTATGATACATGAATATTTGAAGTGATATGTTGGACTTCACTTTGATTATAACAAATGTTAATTATTATTTTGTCATTGTAGACTGAGTTTTTTTTGAAATTTCAAGTTGCTCACCTTGAAGAAATTGTCAAACAAAAGGTTTTTGAATCTCTCAAGCCTTTTTATGTCAAAGCTTTAAAAGATAGAAACACATGTTGTTCTATTTACCACGTTGAAATCAATGAATTACGTGTGGCATTGAATCAAATGTGAATAAACCATAACCTTGCACATTTGGAAACCCCATACCTACCCCATGTTCTCAATTGGCAACCCCACTTTTTAAAATTTTAGCCTTGACTTTGCTTTGACATTCAAAAATGCTTAAAGTTTTTTGTAGAAAATTCGACATGTAACAAGTTTGAAAATAATCCTTAGTTTTGTTTAGGTTTCCAAAAAACCCAACTTTGCAAAATATGAAAATTGGTTGAATTTTTTATGATGTTTTTTAAAGAAACCCAACTTTGCACTATATGTAAATTATTTTTCAAAGGTTTTTTTAAAGAAACTTGACCTTCGCAAACATGAAAATCATTTAGTTTTTTTATAGGTTCTTTCAAAGACATCCAATTTGGTTTTTTATTCTAGTTTGAGGTTTTTGACTTTTTGATTTTAGGTTTCATATTTCTTGTGATGGAGAAAGTAGCAACACTAAACATTTAATAGTCAATACCACAATTTTTTTAAAACTCTTTGAATGTAGCCTTGAAATAGCACAACTTGCTACTTTTCCTTACAAATTTACTTAAGCTTTATTCAAATGTGGTGATTGTTGGTGCATCAAAGGCATCAAATGAAGGTGAAAATTTATAAAACCTTCTAATATGTTGTGTGTTTTTTAAAAATTGTTTCATTGTTTGTTGTGTCTTTGGTGTGGGTGTTTTTTCTTCTAAAGCTTTGTCAACGAACTTAAGGTGTGTTATGCAACTATAGGTATTTTGCACTTTGCTTCTGTTGCTACCACCCACACATATTTGTTGTTTGTCCACCCTTTCAAATCATCACTACTCTAGTTCACTCTCGTTAATTACTCCCCCCCCCCCCCCCCCCATTTTTTTGCTACAATTATCATGGAGTCTTCAATTCAAACACTTCCATTAACATGGCTGAATTTTGATGGCCAATTTCAATTCTAAATCTACCTTGTACATGTATGGTCCTTTTTTAATCTAACTTTTTATTTGTTTTTTTGTTATTGATCATAGGTACACAAGTCATGTTTGTTGTTCCAAGACACATTGACTTATTGGACTACCATTGCAATGTGTTATAATTGGTAATCAATGGCACTATATAGTCGTGTTTAGTTCCAAATTAGATGTCAAGTGTGTTAATCTATGTCCCAATTAATTAGGGATAAATTGGGTTAGCTTAGTTGTTTGGGTTTTTATTTTGAACTAGTTCAATTGTGAACAAGGTTTGGGATATTTTGTGAATGGAATATAACTTCAATTTGTTTGATTTCAATCATTTTTGGTGATTTATATTCTAGTACACTATACTATTGTATGCACACTTTATGTGTTCTTGTGCATAGTGTTAATTTTGCATTTTTGTTGCGTGGAAATGTTGGGTTTGGATTCATATTTTCATTACAAGTGGAAGGACCATATTGGTTTGGACATGATATATCATTCAAGGTACTTTCATGTTATGTTTTGTATGTGTGGTGACAACAATAGTTATGGGTGTTGACATAGGAACGCACAACAAAAAACTTGGGTTATTTGTGAAGTTATGGTGAAAGTTTTGTCACCAATCATGACGGGCTATGTCTTGAATCAAACCCATATACAATTTGTCATCACCAAGACACATGCAAGATTTGATATGAACTTGTTCATGTGGTTGTCCCTGACAACATGGTTGATCTAGAAGCAAATATTTTGACTACAAATTTGAAATAACTCATAATTTGCATGAGGTGCTAAGTGCTAAATATTTTTCAACCTTTCTTCTCATTTTTGCGTGGGTTTGATAGAAAAAAAAGTCACAATATACTAACTTTGATGCTAGATTTGAAGTTCAAAACTATGCAATTGGTGACTTGTTACCTAGGTTGTGAAAATGCATCCACATTAATTGTTTGATATCATGAATAATTGTTGCTACCTTTGTCGGTTCAATGTTACAAGATTTTGATGTCCACTATGTGTGATGAGGAGATTTAGGTGCAAAGCTTTGACAATGAATGTGAAGATTTGTTTGAAATCATGGAAATTAGTGTAGAAGCTTTAAACCAACTTGTGGTAGTAAAGCTTGACTCCTTTCATTGTTATCATGTTGATGTGGGTAGTTGCAAATGTGCATTATATTAGTGGCATGAAAAGGAGCACAAGTTGTTGGCTATAACTTTGTTGGCTCAGTAAACTCTTGGGATCCCAGCAAGCTAGATTGAAATAAAAAGGATTTTCTCAATTGTTGGAGTCCTCAATACCCTTCGTTGATGTTGATTATAAACTAACCACCTTGACAAAAACCAAAAATTGACCTTTTGATCCAAGGGTTGGGTGCTTTAAGCCTTCCAACCTTGTAGGTGCATGTCAAGCAAAATTGACATTGACAAAAAAAACTTGATGCAAAATTTGAAAATGAGGTTGAACAAGAAGAATTTTTGGATTTTTGTGATTTTTTATTTCCCTTTTTAATGTTCTTTGTTCTTCCCTCCACCAATATGGGCATAGTTCTGAATTTTGATGTGAATCATTGAAGTTTTTCTTCAAAATTGCTTTATACTTTGGGTCTTGGATTTTTTTAGTGTAAGTGCATTTGGTTTAATGAAAAAACATATGAACTATTTAAAAAATTTGTTGTCCATGGCTAATTTCAAAGAAATATGTAATTTTGATGTTTTTGTTGAAAGAGAGAATTAAGAACATTATATTGTTCATTTTACCTTACAATACAAAAAAAATTATATAAAATTCCAAAGGCCTCTATAATGTAAGGCCTATGTTATGATTATTTTTTAAAAATTCATATTAAAAGCAAAGAAAGGCTCACAATTGAAATAACTGGATTTGACATATACTATAATCGGAAAAAATTGACTTATATAATAATCGGAACAATCAAAATCAATTAAGTGCTTAATTGCTTGGCTTGTGAATTGAGATTGTAATCAATTAGGTCTCTACAAAAACTTAGATTAAAGAACTGACCCATGAATCTAACTAAAAACTGGATAAATAATAGCCAGGTGAAGTAAGGGCTCTGCCTGAGAACCATTTGTTGAGAACCGGATACCAGGGTGGGTCAGGCTCGTTGCTACCAATATTGATACCCTCGTTGATACTCAGAAGTGCAGAAGGCCTATTATAGGGAACACAGTAGTAGTAGTAGTAGTAGACTTTGGGCGATGTTTTATCATCCGTTCGATGTTGTTTCCCTATTTTTCATCCATCCTTTTTCTCACCCAACGTTTCTCAGAGCTTCTCTTCCTCGGTTCCTTCAAGTCCTCCGCACAAGCGAAGTTTCGGGCATCAGGCCGGTCTCCAATCATGAAGACCTAACTTGGGAGCAACGGGAGCCGGGACTGCAGAAGCTCGCATTTGACATCGAAACTTGCGTGCACCACCACCAGGAGGAGGAGGAGGAGGAGGAGAAGGAGTACACCTAGATCACGAATCCAGAACTTTGACGCAAATATTTGTGGAGCTTTTTTAATCTTGTTTTTTAGTTTCTTGGTGAAACATGGAGGTATGTTGTCACTAATGAATGGGCTTTTTGGATCTCGAATGGGCTCTGGCTCACTGCATTTCATTTCATTTGTCGGTATGAGTATTGAGATTTCTTCTGATTTGATCGAGAACCTTCCACTCGTCGTCTTGGTTGCTTCAGGTGTCTACTCCGTTGATTAAAAACATCTTGCTTTTAGATGGTGAAGGAAAGCGCGTCGCTGTGAAGTACTTTTCCGACGACTGGCCTACTCTCAATGCCAAACTGGCTTTTGAGAAGTCCGTGTTCACCAAGACTCAAAAGACAAGTGCTCGGACAGAAGGTAAAAACTTCCGCTTTCAAATCACCTATTTGTTTCATGCCTCCATCTTCAGAAGGGATCTTTTGATCTTTTGAGATGTCCAGAAGGCTGTTCTCTGTGGATCCATGTTTGGGACTGAAGCTCTAAAAAGAGAATCATGTCTCTGCTTTTGTAATGTCTGAAATTTGGAGTCCATAGTTTGTAAGGTTGCTGGAAGCTGTTATTGTTTTAAGTTGCTTAACCAGTGTTTAGATCCTCGTAGAAAAATTCAACCCTAACTTACTGGTCTGAGATCTATTCTGGATTTGACCAGGAAGAGTTTAGGTTTAAAGTATTCTGTGCTTTAGCCATGTTGGGATTGGGACGGCCAATCTTCAGCTGTTTTGTAATTGTGCAGGGAAGTTGGTTTTCATGTCTGACCAGTATCAGCAAAGTACATTTTACATTCTGATTTTGTACCATAGGTGGTTTTTAGTTAGTCTTTTAAAGTGTTCTGTGTTCTATGTGCTCCCTAAGAATCAAAATTTTCTTGATTTCTCCCTGGCAGTTCACAATTCATGTGGTGGCTTTGCAATGCAGCTGAGATCGGGATGTTTGATGGATATATAGTGGTCTACAAGTTTGTCTCTGACCTTCACTTTTATGTATCGGGAGGTGAAGATGAGAATGAGCTCATTTTGGCTACAGTTTTACAGGGCTTTTTTGATGCCGTTGCTCTTCTTCTCAGGTTTGTCATGTGACCTTAATCTGAAACTTTGTTCATTCTCTTAAGTTCAGTATTTCTCACTCTTTTCTAGTTGAGCCTCTAACACTTTACTAGGTTGAGTGTTGACAAAGCCAGATGTGGCCACCTAATTTCAACTCACTTGAGAGATGTCATTGGCTCCCCATTTTTTCTGGGTGAGATGGACTACATTGGTGATTGTCCAGGTTGTTATAGGTTGATTCATACTAGCTAGCTGCATGTCTTGGATGGATTGTGAAGATCATTTTTGAGGTTTGCACAAAACTGAAGGAGAATGCTAACTTCGTATTTGTGCACAGTGCAACAAATTACTTGCATTAAACAATCTTGAGGATGATAGTTATTAAAGTTTTGCAATATTTTACCTTTGCTTAGATTCTTGCAATTCTTGTACAGGGCAAGATAAATTGAAATCAAGCTTTAGTTCACATGCTTGTTGCATCTTGAATGAGGACACAATTTTATTTTTCATTAGGTATGCTGAGTGCTAGCCGGTATGATGACTGATAGAAACTTGGGGCATAGATTTGTGAAACATTATTTCCCATAATCTGCTTATCTACACCTTCCATCAGGAGCTGATGAAGTTAGTGAATAGTCATGGTAGCTTGTCAGTGCTATTTGTGACAAAGGTGATGGTCTGACACTTTGTGAAACAAGTCTCATAAGGTTATGATTGCACTCAGTGTCATGTTAGCTTCAAAGTGTTGTTGTGAAGCAACCTCATAGATATGTAAAATGTTTATTTACACCCACTGTTGGGAGGTGATGAAATCAGTGAGGAGTAATGGAAGCTAGTTGATTCCATTCATAGGTGATGGTCCGGTGAGTGACATTCATAAAGCTATGACTGCACCAATTGTTATGTTTGTTTAAATTTGGCTGGAACTGGCACAATAGTTGCTTGGTTACCTAACATGTTTTTTTGGAGTTTTTATTTCAAATCATATTTATATTTGGCTCTTGGGTGCTCAATTTGCTCAGGAACAATGTGGAGAAGAAAACTGTGCTGGAGAACTTGGACTTAATTCTTCTATGCCTTGATGAGCTTGTTGATGGCGGGTAATTTGTTGAACCCTGTTTCTACATGCATTCAAGCTGGAGCTAAAGTTTAATTCTTTTCTAGTGAAGTGGTTCTGAATGTTTTGTCATTCTACATACAAATTCATGAGTAAAACTAAACTATCAAGGTCCAGGGCACATGCAACTTGTGCACTTTGAAAGCCTCACTGGTGCCCAGAGTACTGCTCCTTGCGTTTTAGTGTGTTTTTGTTCCCTTCAAATGGGGCCCTTGATCCTTCCAGGATTTTGCTGACAGATATGTCAAAAGGTACTCACAGAAGTTGGCCCCTGCCAAATTTAATAGGAATGAGTGGACATGTGTTTGGCATTGGAAGATTTCAGAAGCCCTAGAAGTCAATCAGAATATTGAAACTCCAGTCTAAAATTCATTAGTGCAGTATGATAAACCTTCACCTTCACTGATTACAATACTGAACTATACTATTTTCCATTCCAGTCATATATGTTCTCCAATAATGGAGAGCCATCATGTGCATCTCATATGTTGTCTGATGCCACTTTTTTTCTGCCTTAAAACATTTTGGTTGTGATTTCTGAAGGATAATACTGGAGTCAGACGCAAATGTTATAGCCAGCAGAGTAGCAATGCGTGGTGCCGATGCAGATGTCCCACTCTCTGAGCAGGTAAATGTGATAGCATCACTCAAATTTTCTGTGGTTGTGATCACCATCATTTCCTTGTTTTTAGCTTAAATGAGAATGTTAATAAATAGGAGAGAGGAGACTGAAGAAGGGCAGATGGGTGCACAGAATGCATTAGTGCTGAATAATCAAATGTATGCAATTCTGGATCACCACAGAATCCTGTACAACCTTTGGGCCTTTAATTGGTTGATCAGACAAAAATACCAAATTGGTCCTGTTTTCAGAAACACTTGCAATATTTCAAGAGTCCTAATAGGAACTCACGGTCTTGTTTTAACTTCTTGTTGGGTTCCTGTGTGATGATGCAGACCATATCACAGGCACTTGCAACAGCAAAAGAACATTTGGCAAGATCTTTGCTTAAGTGAAATTTTGAGCACTTGAAAGTCTTTCATGCTTAAGGAGAACCTGCCGATCAGTATGTGATAATCATTAGCTAGGCAAACATACAATTCTCTGGTGACATGTGTGGTTGTCCATGGGACATCCATTCATATTATTCTCAATTCTGAATTTTCCATCTTGGGACAATATCATGAACCATCTTCTGTAGGTAGATTCTCCAGTATCTGCTTCACAGTTGGTTTTCTTTGTGATTCAGAACTTTTCTGCTCTTTAGGACTACAATGTACTGCTGGTCCCTGTTGACAAGGTTGAAGAGGTTTTGTGGATTATTATTGTTTGGTTATCCCACTGAGCTTCTCTTACAATGTCCATCTGTCGATCATGCCAAGTGGATATCAGATCTAGTTTAGTGATGTTAATTAGGCTCCAAGACATAGGGCATAGGTCAAGTGCCGTGGTCATAGATTGGGATCAGGGCATGAGGGGGACAAATACTTGGAACACATGAAAACCTCGTCCTACTAAAAAGCTTCTCATTGTGCATCAAGGGTAGGAGTCAACAGTGTGAACACCAAATATGATTTGCTTTTTAAGGTTCATGTAAAGCACTTGGAGAAATCTTTTAGTGTAAATTGGAGGCATGTCTACTTGGCATAATTTGCCTCCACAGTATTTCATTTCAGACATGGTACCTTCCATTTGTCATTCAACCAAATGTATTAGGCATTTAATTAATTATCCCTTGTTGAAGTGTGTATTGCATTGTTGTTGTGGCAAGTTGGGGTTGTTGATATTTCAAATCATCCTTGTAACTTTGGCTTAGCATCCTAGTTTGTCAGTTTCTCACTGCATTGAGATGTGTTAATTGCAATGGTCTTTGAGTGGTTCACTCCTACAATGTTGTGGTATGTTATCTGGGCGGGCCTTCTCATGCATTGGAGGATTCATCTCAAGCCTGCTTTGACGGCAATTTCCCAACTTCCAATGAGTAAGGGGCACATCCATTCAAGTCCTACAAGCAATATGCCCCTCTCTTTCCATTACAAGAACCAAAATGTATGTTAGATATGGGTAGGAAAGAAAAACATAGGTTTGAACTTTTCACTATCAACAACCAACAAATTAAGTCTTTGGACTCTAAATCAATGTCTCTTGTTGATGTGCAAGTGGTAGTAGTGAATCTCAAGGTGTGATGCAATGGAAAATATGGAAATCTATGACCTTTTAGCTCTCTTAAAGCTTGTTGGCACTTGTAGGGCTGTTGACTACTTGGGCCTAGGGTAGTAGATGTATTTTGAGTACCTGACTTTGCATTCTTGGTCCATTTTTTGAGATTTCACTCAAACCTAACTTCTTTTTCACTTTTCCATCTTGTTTTAAGTTATTATATCTCCTTCCTCAAAACAATTGCAACAGGGATTAAAAGTTCTTAGAAAGATTGAAGTCATTAGACACACTTGTTGGTAGATAGGACATGCTTGAGTAATTGAGAGAAGTAAGAGTTCAGATCTCATACAAATGACTAAATTGCTTTCTATATCATCATGAGCAAGACCTCTAATTAGCAATATTTTCATTGTTGTTTGATGTCCCTTTGCACATGGCCATTACCAATCAACTAATTCCACCCTACATGCAACACAAAGGCTTGGATACCCAAATGATCAAGTTTGCTTGCTATCTTGTCTCCACACCCATTTCAAAACACTTAAGCACCCAAGACTAATGAACATTTCAAAAGTTATCAATCTACTTTTGTATAGCTTAATAAGTCATTTTCATAGTGCTTCTAATGTGCTTCTAATGTAATTATAAGTAAAAATGCATTACTTGTAAAATATTAATTTGACCATTTCAATCCATGTGTTGGGTGTAGTTTTAGATAATGTTGTTAATTAAAACATAAACTATGTATTTAGTTTCTAGTTTAGTGTACTTTTTAACCTTAGATATAAGTTCAATGTTAGGATTGGAAATATTTTCATGATATTAAAGACACACCCTTAGGTTTAACCCAAGCTACACTATTATGACAATGGATTTTAAATGTTCAATAAACCTAAATTTTATGAACACATGTAACCAAGGTTATGTCAATGATTGAACCCCCAATGTTATATAAAGAGAAAATGCTCCATTGTGGAATTTCCATTTCAACGAAGTGGGTCATTTTTCTTCTCATTGTTTTGTGAATTTTTTTCAATTGTTATTGTTTTTACAAATCCATGTTTTGATTTTGTTTACAAACAATTGGTTCATTATTGAGTACATATTCCAAATTGGCATTTGCTTACATTCCTCTAGTTTCATTGTTTTCTTTGAATTATTTCCATTTGTTGTGCAATGGAAAACTGTTTCTTGAATGTAGTGACATGCAAGTTGCCAACAATGGTGACAATGAATCACAATTCTTTGTTTTTTCGAACATTTTTTCATACATACTCAAAATGCACAATATAATTTTTGAATTGAAAATTTTGCAATGATATTGATTGTGAGACAACTAGCATACCCTATTACATTATTGTGTCTAAGTTACAATTTTTTCCAAATATATCATAATTTTATTAATAACTTTTCATCTAGACATCAAGGGGGTGGGGCAGACACACTCAAATTTAATCTGCATATAATCAGACGCACGAAAAAAAGATGTGAATTTAACCAAAAAAGGTGTGAATTAAAAATTCTCCTTTTTTAAATTTTAAATATTCTCAAATCTCATTATACCATTATGTCAAGGTTTGTGTTCGAATTTTACCCAAAATATGTCAATTTCAAATATTTTCAAAAAGTTGAAATAATTCTTTTTCTAATTAAAAACATTGGTTACAATTATTTCAAAGTGTTTTTTGATATTTTTTATTCATTATATTTCAAAATTTCAAGATATGTATATCAATATTGAAACTAAAATTATATTTTAAAATTTTCATTCATAGATTTTTTTTAAATGTTAGATTTATAATAAAAAATAATGGTAACATCCACTTGTGTATGTGTTATCAAAATTGCACCCCTTGTATATGACAAAATATTTATGAAATATGAATTTTGTCACTTCTAAACGTTTTTATGTGATAATGTACAAAATATGTGCCTTACATCCCATGAAACCCCATCTATTATCAATTGAATAATAATATTATATATATTTTTGCTTGGTTGCTAAACATTTTTCACTTTTAATCGACATAAGAACACCTAGTAGCCATAGTGTAAGAAAATGTAAAACCTCATGGTGGCCACCAAGATTTTTTTGCATAAAAAGATGAAACATTTCCTTGTCAGCTTTAAGCATCCTTTAAGCGTAGAATGATGAGAAAACTCTTGGCGCCTACCAAGCGTTTTTTCCACGTAGAAAGGTGAAAAATTTCTTGGAGGCTGCCAAGTGTTTCTTCCACATAGAAGGAAGACAAATCTCCTAGTAGTTGAATATGTTTCTAGTCAATCAACTAGGTGGAAGCCATTTGGAGTGGGGAATTTGACTTGAAAGATAATCCTCGCACCTTCTTGATAGAAATGTTAAAATGGTTTTCTCACAAGTTTGGTGTTTGGCCTATGCTAATGGACTTGTATTCTGGCCTTTGAAGGATTTATCCTTGGATAATGTAGTGACTACCACAAGGTTGGGTAAAAGCACAGTCAATTAGACCCAGAAAATAAAGTTTGACATTGTAAAATTTAGTTGTCTTGAAAAGCACAAGCAAAAGTAAATGATATTTTAATTCTTTTGAAGAGTCACCCACATATACATGAAGAATACTAGTTGAAAAATAATAGTTGATGGTCTACTTGCAAGTTACTTTACATAAGCATGTGCAAATGAAGGGATTTTAAAAGTTTGATGCAAGTATGTCAAAAATGTATCAAAGTCTAGGTGTGAGCATTTGTTGCACTTTATGTATATGTGATGTAAGGTATACAAGTCTAGTTTAGTGATCAATGTGGTAATTTTGGAGGAAAGTATTTTTAAACATCAAAATTTACCATTATTTCAAAAATATTTTTCACCTACTTTTTTTACTCCAAATGAGATGGAAAAAATTGCTCTAGAACTATGTTGATGTGGAGTAGGATGGCAAATTAATTTTCCTTCCAAAGGTGCAACTCCATTTTTACTTGCCTAGCCAATTTTGCAAGTAGATCTACCACCTACAACTAAGGCATGTGTTAACTACAAAACCTAAGTTGCAAAACTACCTTATTTTGAAATGACCTAACCACAAATAGGGTTTCTTCATTTGCTAATACACTTCCCATTGTGAAATGACATAGCTAGAAACGTAGGTTGCCTCCTTGTTTTATTGTTTTGCATAGACTGTTTTTGTTCCCACGTTTCACAATGACCACAACCATGCTTGCCTTTCAAGCAAACTAACTTGGTGCTTGAGTTTGAACATAGTTGGTTATTCTTCAAGCCAAATTTTATTATTCTTAGGTGTGAGCTTCAAATGTGAGATGTACAATTTGTAGAACTAATGTTTGTGGACTGCCATGGAGGCTGGTTATGTCTAGCACACACTGCAAGCTTCGATAAGGTATGTTGTCTTCCTCTAATTAGAATCCTTATATTGTGGTACATATAGTTTTCAAAATTGGTCAAACATAACAACATTTGTAGTGCATGAACAAATTTTAGTTCGTTTTCCATTTCTCAAACAAAGACTAAATATTGAAGTTGTTGTGGTATGTTTTGCATCCTATACACCTCAAAGACGTTGAAAAAACTTCTAGGTCATTGAATTTATTTGATATTAGGTCTTCCATATGCTTCTGTATTTGTTTTTATAAAACTTTGCAGTTCATTTCTTAATGTTCTGAAGGTTTGTTCTTTTTGTGATACCATGCATTTAACTTGGTTTTGAACATACATGTATTGTTAAATTCTAGAACTTTTTTTCAAACATATTTCCATGTGTTTTTTGATATTTTTTTCTTCATATGTTTTGCAAATTTCTACAATGACCTTCATCTTCTATAAATGTTTTTTTCTATTTTGAAATATCTTGGGCTAGTCTTTTTTTTAACACTATAATATTAATATGCAAGGGTACTTAAGGTCTTTTGGGTTTAGGTCCTAATTCCTTACATATGGGTTCGGGTAATCTTGCTAAAACTTTGACTACATGTGTGTTAACAACAAGAAGGAAAATGATTTCATTGGAAGTTTGGAGGGTTTAGGGTTGGACAAAGCTTTTAGGGATTTAGAAAATTATTTCTTTAGTGCAGATGGAAGCAACCAAAGCATAAAAAGCTGGGACTATGAGAGATACATTGAAAGGGATAATGATTGGCATTTATGTGGGAAGCAAAGGCTCAAAAACAACTAGCATCTTCCAATGGTGCAAGTTGTGCACAAAGATCCCAACTAGGTGGTGTGGCAAAAAAGTGTTTGCACTACTGGTTTAATTCTCACAACTCATGTGACAAGGTTCTTGTGAAGGAAATGAAGACTACTAACTTACCAAGATCATCAACCAAGGCAAGTATGTTGACAAACATATTTTGGACACATAATATGTACAAGGTTAAAAAGATCTTTGAATTTTAATATCTATTATTTCAACCTTCCAACAACATATTTTCAAGAAATTGCAAGAAAATTAACATAGCAAGAACATTTAGTTCATGCAATTTCAAAAATGTAAATTCATGCCTTTACTATTTAACCACAAATGTGAATTTTTTGAGGTCATATTGTTGAAACTACTTTCTATATGAATCCACAATGCATTATTTAAACACTCATTCAAATTATGTAATCTTCTAGGGATTGTTCTAATCCTTCCCTATATTGTTGGTTTGATTATCTTGGGGATATACCAATAGATATCTAGAATCTAATCCACATGAATACCCTATCCTAAGGTTAGTGGCATCACAACATAAACCTTTAGTTGTTGAAATGGATGTTTTTTATAAGGAGGGTACTTGGAGACCTTCATATACTTATAACAAGGTACAATAGTTTCACAACTATCAATATTATAATGTCATAATAGATAATATTTTAGTTTCAAGCAATTACATTTTGAACAAAGTTTATTATCTTGTTTCATCGATGTGGAAGCTAATTGGCCTAGATTGAGATACATACAATGATTTCACATGTTAACAATGTTATTTTTGAATGCCTAGGTGGCTTCTTTAGGATGTATTGCATCACTTGGTCTATTGGATCATAGTTTTTTATGTCTAAATGGGAAGCAAAAGGAACAAGTATGTTCCACACTATGGTTAATTTGTGGTAACAAACAATTTGAAAAATGTCCCAACATGTGTTATGTAATTTTTTACATTGTGGATGTACTTAGTTCCTTTATAGGCTACAAACCAGACAATGGGAACAACAATAAATATGAAGAAGGTTGAGATTCGAGAAATAACAACTTAATTTTGTAGATCATCCTCCAATCCCAAATCTTGATTCTGAGCTTGATGTTGATTTGCAACCCACTTCAAGACTTTTAAGGTGGAGGAGGTGTTCATGTGTAGTAAATAGTCTCATGCAACAAATGGATAGCAAACTACATTCTTTCAATGGAGAGAAGAAGGAAATTGTTTAAAAATTCATTGAACACCAGGGTGTGGTAAACTACGTACCACATTATGCAAGACTTGGAAAGGAAGTTGAAAGCAATCATGTAGTAATGGATGCCATGAAGGTTGTTTATGCTTACATAACCACTACTCGACACTCTAAAAACTTGACCTTCAAAAATGTGTTGTTGTATGTTGTTGTGTCTACAAGTGCTAACACAAATCAAATGCATATTGCTAAGACCATAGGGGCTTCTTGGTACTTTATCTGAAAAGTTATAAATAAAAAAATTCATGGTGACCAAACAAGTGATAATTTTTGGGGTGGGCTCCCAAGGAAATGTTGACGTGATGTCATAAATGTTGAAGATTGGGAGCTCATCCTCAAATGGTGGGAAACATCTATATATAACCATATCACCAATCCAAAAGGATGTGAAATGTTGAAAAATTGGTGTTAAGAAGTTTGATAATGTTTGGAACACTAAGTATTAAGCTTCTATTCACAATTAAACAAGTTTAATGGATGTGTATTTGCATGGTCTTAGGCTTTATGTACATTAGTAATATATCCACATTAGAACCAACCTATTAGTACCTAAAAGATGGGAATCATGGTGAATCATGAAGATTCCACCATACATTAGGCTATATTTTGCAAACAATTATTATATCATTGAATCTCAAAGTCCAATAAATCAAATTTGTTAGGGTCAAAATTTGTCACCTTTTTTTATAATATTGTTCATTAATTAAATTAAACTTTCAATTTGTTGAAGTTGTAATGTTCAGGAAACATGGGTATGGAAAATCTTTAAAAACCATAGGTTCCTAATTTTAAAAGAATTCTTGCCAAGATTACAGATCTAGCCGTAGGTGCCTCTACATGAGCTTCAGGGGCTCAAGTGATTTACCGAAGTGACGAGACCTTGAAAGCACCCACCATATGCAATTATACAGTAATTGCATGCTCTACAGTTATAGTACTCTCATCTTAAGCCAGTGGGGGGCTTATCTGGGTAAGCAAAGTGCAATCGTAATAAATGGGTGTCTATGCAAAAAAATAAAAATAAAAATTCAAGTGTTAGTAGCAGAACGTTCTGTAAATTAAAGAAGGTTGTTGGTTCAATGAAAGCATCACCCACTCAATAAAAACCCTATGAAACCTAGATCTGTTATGGTAGGAGGTTATAAAGCTTAAGTGAGGCTTATAGAAAACCTAATTTATGGCTTGAATAGTTTTGTGGATAATCAAAGGTTGGTCCATCTTTTTCTTCAACATTGTTCTTTTTTAAAAAATTAGCCTATCTACATTTTTAAACATTTGTTTTATTATGTTGATATTTGCATTCCATGTTAAATTATTCATGAAATTGTTTGAATTGATGGAGCAAGTAGATCCATATAATCTTGTTTCAAGGGTTGTCATATTTACACTTCATTTGTATTTATAGTGATATCCTACTTGACAATGATTATTTGCAAGTTATAAGCTAATTAATCTTGTGATATTATGTTAAATAGAACATCTTGCAACATGCACAATTGCAACCACATTTTGATGCCTAGACTTTGTTTGAGGTTGAAAAGGCAGAGGCAATTCAATAGGGCTTAGCACATTATGAATGTATGTGTTGCCATGGTGCAAAACAACAAATTCACATAATCATTAAGAAACATTTGAAAATACATGGATGGGATCCATATTTCAAATGGCCAATGGTGGTATGCATGGGATTTTGTTTTATCCATTTGAATGATGCATGGTGTTTGTCATTATCTTTGAACACGTGGACTTAAAAAAAAGATTTAATTTAATCTACACTAGATCAATAACATGGAAACATAATTAAAATGGTTGTTGTGTGCTTGAGTAAAGATTGTAGTTAAAGCTTGGAATTTTTTAAATATATATTAGTATAAGTCTATTGGGATTTTTTTCAATTTGTTAATGATGATTTATCATGTTCATTTGGATATTAGAAATAGAGACCAGTAGTAGGAGTTATGCCAAACCCAATTATTTTAATAGACAAAGTAGCTAAAAGTTTTGGAGGCATTCCAACACTTGGAACTTACAATAACACACTTTCATTAGATTGAAAGGTTCAAATTCATAGGATGGTTGTTGAGGCATTTGCCACAATAGATGGGTTACAACATTTAAATGAACAACAAACCCCAATTAAAGATCAACCTTTGGAAGATTATCTTGGAAATGATAATGTTATTCTAGAAACTTTGACACGCTTTGAAATATTATTTGAAACAATGATAATGAAAGCTTCAACCCCATTATACAAGGGTTCTTCCACAAGTATGTTGTTAACCATGTTGTTATTGCTAAACCTAAGGACAACGCATGTAATTAACAACGCATTAATGGATGAACTATTTTCACTGCTACGGAAAGAATTGCTACCAAAGGAAAATAAGATGCCAACAAGCACCTATGAGGCCTTTAAACTCGTAAGGCAATTGGACTAAGTTATGATTTTATCCATACCTATACAAATGGGCGTGTCTTCTTTTGAAATACATTATTGCATTCGCAAGTGTGTCCCAAATGTGGGACTAATAGGTTTATGGATGGGTCAAGAACTATTCCAAGCAAGGTCCTTCAACACTTCCATTTAATTCCTAGGTTATTGCGCTCATATAGGTGCAAATCCTTAGGACAACTCTTGACCTACCACAAAGATGGAGTTAGTTCATATGGTTTCATTCAAAGTGTGGTAGATTCTATGGCTTGGAAACATATCAATGAAAAATGGCCAAAGTTTGCCAATGATGCCCGTAATATATGGTTGGGATTGGCACTTGATGGCACTACTACCAAAATGGGGTACAATTTACTAGCTTAAATCATTATGAGACCTTAAAAGTGAAATAACTTCATTGCATTTTACTGATTCCACCCTATGAAAGTTATTTCATTATAATATCACTATGTCAACATCATGTTTCATTGCTAGTTAACATAATTCATTATTACAATTTACTATAGTAAATAGGTTTATTTTTATGTTTTTTTAAAATATTTTATTTATGCTACTTTATGATATACTCTATATTATTTTAAGTTACTTTAGTTATTATAACTTATATTTTATGTTATTATACATTATTTTATCTCAAGTATAATAACTTAAAATAATTTAAAACAAAATATAATGACATAAGGTAAAAATAACTTAGAATAAAAAATAATAACTTATGAAAAATAATTTTAAACACCCTACAATGTAATAACTACCAATAGCCTATGATATTATAACATAGAATATCAAAAAATAATTTATAATATAATAATCACCAATAGTTGTAATATAATATATAAAAACCAACAATAACT
>Ga0209208_10004378_pt1 | contig 20013 bp, 18 predicted proteins | sample S1TSphfallax_3_FD_187694 | JGI IMG/M metagenome (GOLD analysis project Ga0209208, IMG submission 187694) | Host-associated microbial communities from peat moss isolated from Minnesota, USA - S1T2_Fd - Sphagnum fallax MG (SPAdes) (version 2) | ecosystem: Host-associated > Plants > Peat moss >...
AGAGAGAGAGAGAGAGACACACACACACACACACACACAGTGACGAACACTCTGACAAACAATCTAAAACCCGGATCCGAACGAAAAAAATGATTACAAAATCGAAGTGATTGTGAGAGAGCTTACTATGGATCTGGAGACAAGTCAAGGACAGCAGCACGCACAGTGCTACTGCAGCTGCGATGCGGGACATTGCTCGTGAGGGTCGTCGGTGAGTCGTCGCTGCGAAATCTGTTTCTCCGAGTGCGAGCGAAGCTCTTCGTCTTCTGCGCAGCCCGCGTCTTCTTTTCCGTCTTCTTTTTCCGTTCGAGGTGCCAATCCGAGAGACCTGGGCCCTGAGCTCTTCATTATTGATACCTCAAAAACTGGCACCTCAACTGGGTCACCTCAAAGCTGTGTCACGGGGTCACCACTGATTTCTTTCTTCTTTTTTGTGACGACTTTTCGCCATTTTGAAAAAGAAATTCAAAAAAGAATAATCTGTCGCAAATTCCATGTTTTAAAAAAAAACATCGCCACAATTTCCTACAATATGAAAGGATACTTCAGATTTTATACTTTCATATTTCTAGTGTCGCCATATTTGGCTAAATACCCACCACTTGAGCAACATCATGAAATAGAAAACAAAAACACTGGGTCACACTTGTCACCCAGTGGTGTTTTTTTTAAACCAATTTTGTGATGTTTATCACACTGGCTATCATCCACAAGAAGATTTAGCCACGTTTGGCTATTGACCAGCAATGAAAGTAGATTTTTTTATTAAAATCCTTTTATATCCTGGCTATTTGCTTGAACAATGTATATAATAAACATGGCGATTTTTGAGAATCTTTTAATCGAATTTTTGCATTTTTATTTGACCGAATGGAAAATTCCCATTCAAAAAATGATATTTCCAAAATGGAATATTTGACAGAATATCATTTTTTGAAAAAACAAAATTCATCAGAAGAAAACAAAATAAAAAAGTTTTATTCACAGTTCACACGTAAGCTAGCCATATATATATGTTTAAATTTGTTTTACTTTTGGTATTTTAGCTGTATAGCCAATTTTGACTAAATCTTCCTATCGATAATCATCACTTTGGCTACATCAAAAAATTGACCAATTTTAAATTTTTTTTTGTAAATACATTGTTCGGCACACTCTGCTAGACCAGCCACAATTATTAAGAAATAGAAAAAAGTAGATTAATTTAATGGGATTGATCATTGGATAAGCTGATTCGGTAGCCTAATATAAGTTTATTAGTTTATTTATATAAATTTGAAGAAAAACAGGTAGGTACCTACTAGGTTACTATCATAATCGTCACCCCGGTCGTCATGGCGTCATTTTTGCAAGCCTCATCCAATCAGAGTTCTAGTTACTCACTTATAACCAATAAAAAACTGCCACATCATCTCTAGGACCTCGATCAGATCCCGAACCTTCTCTCTCTCTCTCTCTCTCTCTCTCGTCAACCAAACGACCGGCGCACGTCATAAGCAACACAGCCCACCAATGAGAGCGAAGGAAACCCACTTTCGGGACGTGGATGACGGATCGATGGGAGCCACGTGGTAGATCTGAGAGCGTCGAGAATGTTCCCTGAGTCTTGGCGTCGGGAAGCAGCGCAGGCGGCAGAAGGGAAGAAGCTCAGCGGTAGCAGCAGCAGCTAATGTGCGGTTTTTCTTAAAGCGCGCGCGACCTCTTGTAGAGATTTGTGATTTCTGCGTGCAATCTTCTGTCGCTGTTGATGTCGCAAACTCTTGTTGAATTCCTCTAGTGGTTGCAAATTTGCAGCACTCATTTGGCGCATTGGAAGAATTTGTGGTTGGTTTTTTTTTTTTTTTTTCCTGCGCTTTTCTTCGTTGTGTTTTTGGGGTAGGCGGCGGCAATTGCAAGCACGATGCGGTCGTCTGTGTTCCTTGTCGTCCTCTTTGTGGCGGGTAAGTAAGTTACTTGCGCGCGATCGGCCTTTTCTTTTTTGGTTGTTGTTCTCGGGTCTTTGTGGATTGAAGAGTAGACGCGATGCTCCGCTCTCGCGAAGAAGCGTTTTCAGTTGCGTTCGATGTCTTTTGGGTATTTGTGAATAGGATCTTGAGAGAGTGAGCTTGATTGTGTGTGTTTGTTTTGCAATTTTGCAATGTGAGTAGGGATTGCAGCAACTGTGGTGGCTGCCGAAGAAGCGTCCAAATTGGGAACTGTGATTGGAATCGATCTGGGAACGACCTACTCTTGTGTGGGAGTGTACAAGAATGGCCATGTGGAGATCATAGCCAACGATCAGGGTAACCGTATCACCCCATCTTGGGTGGCGTTCACTGACAGCGAAAGACTGATTGGAGAAGCGGCCAAGAACCAGGCAGCCGTCAACCCTGAGAGAACAGTCTTTGATGTGAAGAGATTGATTGGGAGAAAGTAAGATACTCCACTGTACCACTCACCCATTCCTTCCTTCCCTCTTGTCTTTTGCACTTGGGAAATTCTCAAAGCCGTCTTGACATGCATGTCCTCTGCATGCTGCTGGCCTTCACAATCTTCCTTCTATCCAGCAAGATGGGCCATTGCACCTTTTTGTATAGGAGAGTTCTGACAAGATCCATTTTGCATATGTCTTGAAACCCTGAACCCCCCCACCATGTTTGGGAATGTACTACCAGCACCCACCACAACATGACATTCTCTAACATGTGGATTATTACTGTGTGAATTGTTGTGGGGGGATGGTGTGGCAGGTTTGACGATAAGGAAGTCCAGAGAGATATCAAGCTTTTCCCGTACAAGATTATCAGCAAGGATGGGAAGCCCAATATCCAAGTCAAAGTGAAAGATGGTGAGGTGAAGGTCTTCAGTCCTGAGGAGATCAGTGCAATGGTGCTGATGAAAATGAAGGAGACAGCTGAAGCTTTCCTTGGCAAGAAGATTAAGGATGCTGTGGTCACTGTCCCAGGTGAGCTGTGAATGTGCAATAGGAGTTACTATCACCGTCACCGTTGTCATTGTTTTATTGCAATCTTGTGGAAGATTGGCAATCTCTTTACTTGAATTTGCTGTGTGGAGAGTGTAGTTGTTACAAGTGACAGTAGCATTGATTCATTCGTTCTTGGGGTGCTCTATGTCCTTTTCCAGCATACTTCAATGATGCACAACGGCAGGCTACCAAGGATGCTGGTGTTATCGCTGGTTTGAATGTGGCACGCATCATCAATGAGCCCACAGCAGCAGCTATAGCGTATGGCCTAGACAAGAAGGGAGGAGAAAAGAACATCCTTGTTTTTGACCTTGGAGGTGGTACTTTTGATGTCAGCATTTTGACCATTGACAATGGTGTGTTTGAGGTCCTGTCGACCAATGGTGACACTCACCTTGGAGGTATGTGCAGGAGAGTGGCAATGATTTGCAGCTTCCAGCTGGTATTTTTGGTGCTGTGGATGTGCTTTCCTGTTTCAGGTTTTGTCTCATGTGCAAATCAGGGAACTATTGTTGGTTGTCCTGTTTTCTGTTGCTGAGATGTTACACAGAGTTTGAAATGCGATGTGTGCTGCAGTGATAAGCTTGCTGTTCACCTGAAATAAGATTGATATGTGTCTGATGCAGGTGAGGACTTTGACCAACGCATCATGGAATATTTCATCAAGCTCATCAAGAAAAAGTTCAACAAGGACATTGGCAAGGATAAGAGGGCAATTGGCAAGCTGAGGCGTGAAGCTGAGCGTGCAAAGAGAGCTCTCAGCAACCAGCACCAAGTCCGAGTGGAGATTGAGTCACTCTTTGATGGCATTGACTTTTCTGAACCTCTGACTCGTGCCCGCTTTGAGGAGCTCAACAACGATTTGTTTCGGAAGACTATGGGACCTGTGAAGAAGGCAATGGAGGATGCCAACATGCAGAAATCTGATATCCATGAGATTGTTCTTGTTGGTGGCAGTACCCGCATCCCCAAAGTTCAGCAATTGTTGAAAGACTACTTTGATGGTAAAGAACCAAATAAGGGTGTGAACCCAGATGAGGCTGTGGCTTATGGGGCAGCTGTACAGGGTGGTATCTTGAGTGGAGAAGGTGGCGATGAGACAAAAGGTACGATGTTGAACCTTTTGTGTTTGTGTGTATTTGCAGTATTGCTGGAAACTCTGGACTCATGCCCCAAATATTGTTGCATGAGTGTCATTCATGGACATCTGGTTTAGAGTCTGATTCTGCTGCACTACAAACAACACAGTCTTTGAAAATGTCCAGTTGGGTGGTGTCTTTGCAGTGTGATTTGCAGTTGAAGTGACAGACGTGTTGTTGGATTTGCAGATATTCTATTGTTGGATGTAGCTCCACTTACCTTGGGTATTGAGACTGTTGGTGGAGTTATGACAAAGTTGATCCCAAGAAACACTGTAATTCCCACCAAGAAATCACAAATTTTCACAACCTACCAAGATCAACAATCGACAGTTTCAATACAGGTGAATAAGCTTCTCTTATCATCTTTTTCTGTCAGCTTGGTTTAAGGTACACAGTGTGTCACCAAGTCCATTGATACCTGAATGGGAAGATTCTGCATGACTGGTGCCACTGTGGCATTAATGCAAACCTTTGTTTGCAACATTCAGGCACACTCTTCTGATTTCTGTTTCTTCTTTGGTTTTTCAGGTATTTGAGGGTGAACGAACAATGACTAAAGATTGTCATGAACTGGGGAAATTTGATTTGACAGGCATTCCACCAGCACCTAGGTAACTGCAAAATCAATCAAATTACAAACGTTTTCTGACATCTGAACAATGTGACATGTTCTTCACAATCTTAGAATCCTGTTGAAATAGTAGAATGACTGGTACTGATGATGATGCATCTAGTCAAAGCAGTGTGATGTTTTTGTAGAGAGTAACTAATTTCATTTTGTATTTGTAGAGGTGTTCCCCAAATAGAAGTCACATTTGAAGTTGATGCCAATGGCATCCTCAATGTGAAGGCTGAAGACAAGGGAACTGGAAAATTAGAAAAGATCACCATCACCAATGACAAGGGTCGTTTGAGTCAAGAGGAGATTGACCGAATGGTTCAAGAGGCAGAGGAGTTTGCTGATGAGGACAAAAAGGTGAAGGAGCGAATCGATGCCCGCAACAGCTTGGAAACGTATGTGTACAACATGAAGAATCAAATCAATGATAAGGACAAGTTAGGAGACAAAATTGATTCTGAGGATAAGGAGACGATTGAGGCAGCTGTGAAGGAGGCCTTGGAGTGGCTGGACGACAACCAGAGTGCCGAGAAAGAAGACTTTGAGGAGAAACTAAAGGAAGTTGAGAGTGTTTGTACTCCTATTATCACAAAAGTGTATCAAAAATCTGGAGGACCTGGGCCAGATAGTTATGGGGAGGATGATGATGATGACACACATGAAGAGTTGTAAATGCAGTGGTTTTAGATTCATTCAGTTCACTACGAGATGCTGAAATGAGGAGAAGTCTCAGCAACACGTTGAAAACACTTCCTCTTGAGACAGTTTTCAGTGTCTACTGACTCGAACTCACAGAGATGATAGGAGTTTAGTTCTATTTCCTGAGAAAGTTGAGATAAGACTCTAGTTGTGGCTTCATAGAAGTTTTCAGTCCAATTTTGAAGATGGGTTTTCAGTCCACTTTTTACATCAGTTTGCCAAAGGGTGGCTTCTGTCTTTCAGGTACTATGAACTTTGCAACAACCCACTGTAAAAATATTTCATTGCTTGGAAGCCAACAAACACAAAAATTAAAAAGTGCTGACAACACACACACAGTTCAAATAAATATTTTGCAACTCCAACAACTACATATCCAAGAACAAGGTGAAATCAAAGAGCTGACATTTCCAAGGAAAAAGGAAGGCTGGTCTGATATGGTTGTTGAATATCTTTTGTCCATGAATATAATCTAGAGAATTATAGTTACATGCAGAAACATGATACTATAGACATGTTCCAAGCATAATACAATCACAGTGTAGTATGAATGCTTTTCAAATCAATTACATTGAATTGAAAAAGAAATACTTGGAACAGCAACAACTCATGGACAAAAAGCTTGGAAATCTAAGTTTTTCCAAGTCAATTATATATGCGTTTACCTTCTTGATTGATGAAAACAATGTTAATTGGAAGTTTATCTTTATTTGATTTCCTCCTTAGAGTAACACCTTTTGCTTTCTAAGAGGTATCCTCTGTTATTTATGATTATGTTTCCTCCATCATGAGTTTGGCACATTTGCTTCTTCTCCTGAGAATGTCAAATTCTTGATTCGACATGCACTCTATACAATTTAATGTTAAACAAAATGGCAATTTCATAAGTGATAGCAGAGTTCCATTAATTGTTGTATCATGATTTTTTTGTTTTATAGATCACATATTCATATGTGAAATGAAGTAAGTTGGAGTTGAGCAAAAGAAAAGTTTACCTTCAATCCACGAAAAATGTTTTTGTAGATGTAAGAATTTTGCTAGAACTACAGTGGAGGACTTCAAACCCCAAAGCCTGAACAAAGAAGGATGATGATCATTTGTGAAACTTGTAATTCAACGATGTTTTGTATGACACAAAGAAAAGTAGCAATCAATGGAGTTGCAAATTCTTTTTAAGCTTGTGATTCTACAAAACATCAAAGGCAAGGTACCTTTTCCTTACCAAGAACTAAAGACCATAGTGAATGAGAAGTTGGAATAATTCTTGAGGTTAAAATATAGAATTTAGGATCTAGTAATTGACAACCCCTTCATGCTTGTAGCATTAACATTGACCTTTACAAAAGCTAAATGGAACTTGCAAATTATCACCAAGCCTTTGTAGTTGAACCCACCCTAAACCATAAACCTTAAAAACATTCATCTTTTTTATCATAGTTGGTTGGGTCTTATATGAGATGGGGGGAGAAATTACAATTAAAATCACAATACATCCCCCAAAAAACAAGTCAATGTGTGACTAAAAGTTTTATATAAGGGATTGGAAATATAAATAAAATAAGTGGTTTTATTTTATTTCATGAATGACGAAAGTTATCCAAAGTTATTGAAAAGCAAACCAATCGTTTTAAATTCATTGGCCTTGCCTACCAAGGCAAGGATATTGTGTTTAGATTCATTATAGAGTATAGTAGTAGCTTAAGGGATTTTGGCCCCTAGGTAATAATAATAGGTCTATTTTTATATGAGGATTTTTGAAAGATGATATTTTGGCTTGAGTTATATATATCTTGAAGGATTTTGGTTTCTTTGAGAGGATTTTTACATTTTAATGTAAATGGCAAGGCTACATATATATATGACACACCCCTTGTTTAATGTGCAACTAAAAACATAAGTGATTGAAAATAAAAATGAATGAAAAAAATTGAGTTTCTACTAACAACTTTTTCAAATGCACAAAACTTGTGGTCTGAGGAATTAGGAATTGGATGGAGAATTGGACCTGGGATGATCCAAAACTCAAATTTGGTGTGGACCTGGCTTGCAAGGGTGCCTTGGGAAAGGCCAACAGCTTTGAAACAAAATTACCCGACTTTTCTTAAAGATTTTTTTTATCTTATTTTTATTAAGTTTAGAACTAATCAAAATTGATTATTTTAACTTTAATGACAAGATTTTTATTTTTTTTAAAAGGGCAATGGAATTTCAAGGGTCATCGTATGATTGCAAACAACAATCCTTTGTACTACAAACAAGGAACCATACAAAAGGCTACAAACAAGAATTGTACAAGAATTGATAGGAAAAAAAAAATCTGACCAGAACCAACATTATTGATTGAAGATTTCAAAAATGACAATGAAAAAATCTAAAGGAATTACGATGTCAACACAAAATGTAAAATGTATACTACATGAATTAGAATGTAATGAGATGTATCAAAATGGATACAAAATGCATCAAAGTGTAAACTAAAAGTACTAGCATGTAAAATGATCAATCAAAATGCATTTTAAAATGTAATTTAGGATATTTATTGAGGTTTCTTGTGTTTTTTTCCTAAAGTAAAACATAAAAATAAAACCAATCAAAATCAACATTAACTTATTTTTACTCTTGATTAAAAATGTATGAAACTTCAAAAACAATTTTATGCAATTCTAGGCATGCCAACCTGGGTGCCAGATCAAAGTATTATAACATTTTTTGAATTGTCAAATGATAGGGCTGGCCCCAAAACCATGAAACATGTACGATAATCAAAAACAATGATGTGTTTTGACAAATGAAAGAGAACCCAAAATCACATTGTTTGCATTAAATCGTGGTTCAATAGACGTGTTAACATGAATATTTGTTCATAGTATGTGATCTCAAAAGGAGATATTCAATTATGAAAAGAAAAGAAAAGGTTGAACTTGAACATTGAAGTTGTTTATTGAACAAATTTGTTGTGACTCTTGAAACAAATAGTCATTGAAAATATCATATCAAAACAAAAAAATGATTATCATAAACAAAAAATGAAATACATGATTTTGTGGTTGTTCATACACATGTAACTATTTTGCCATTTGGAGCCATTCTACCATGTCATCAACCATGCCACATGGCATTCCCAAGGTCAAAATTGCAACAAATTAAATGCCTCCAATATGTGTACTATGCAATTCCAATATTTAGATTACACATCAGTTAATATACTTACCTATTTAAATTGTTCACAAGATGGTTTAATTACTCTCACTACATAATTAAAGATATATTTTACATCTTAAAATCGAGTGAAACTTGGAAACTTGATGTGAAGGTCGAAGTAAGACTACAGTGAAATATAAAAGTACTATTGGCTAGAGGCCATACAATGGACACATGGCATGTAAACAAGAATCTCAACCAAAAATGACATTAACCAACATCAAACCTAAGGAGCAATAAAGTGTTCATAATTACTTAATTACCCATAAAATGTATGATAGGATTCGGAAACATATTTTTTAGTTCTTAAAGAATTTCTAGTTGTTTTGCCATTTGTAAACGTTCTAAAATCGCCAGTCCTATGGGTCAAAATATGGTTGGGGTACTAAAAAGGACCGTCTCCTTTTGTATCCAATGGACCCCCTCACTTAAAACATGTTGTATAACTTAATGGCACATTCATATTGAAATTTTGATTTTCTTCATGGATAGATACATTACTAAGATAACATGTCATAACATGTCAAATTTGAAAAAGTTTCAGGATTCCTACCAAGTCTTGGAAAAAATATTTTAATGTTCATGAAAGTTTGGTTCTAGGTTATAAATCCTTGATTACATGAGTGGTTAGCCCAAGGAACTTGTATTCTAACACATGCATCATAAGTACTTGGAGACTTTGAGAATCTAGGACACAAGTACTTACAAAATGGCAAGTTAAGAAGCTTCAAATTTCAAGGTACAAACTTCTTACCTCGAGAATGGATAGACCCAGATTTCCTGACCTATGTTTTAACAAGAAAGTTGTTAATTTTTGTTTGGCACTTCACTTGGCTTTTGTGGTTAGTTGTTATGCCAAATTGTTACTAGAAAGAACAATTTTGCTACAAAAGTTGGGATGCATGCTATGTGTGCTAGTACAACCAGAAACTGCCACAAAAGGCTTAGAGTCATTTGAAAGGAACGGCAGCACTACCTGCCTAAGGCAGAAGGTGCCATCCTCTACTGCTTTTGCCATAATTTTTGTTACTTGACATAAAGGAATTATCAAAAAATATCTTTACAAAACTTAATAGTCGTGATGCAATTAGTTGATCCCTTTTGGGACCTGGAATGGAGGTAGGCCTAGCGCCCAATATTATGAAAGGTATTAATATTTTTACTACCGATGTAATTAAGGATTTTTCATATAATTATGATAGAATAATTCAAATGTTGTGAAAGAAAGGCAATAAGGAAAATATATATATTTTGAAAATGTTTGAAATGATGCCACATGGCACTTTGAAATTTCAGATTACATTTTGAGCCCTTAGGCCTACCTCCGCTAACAATAAATAACAAGAATTAGTAATAGTTTTTCATGTTTGAAATAAAAACTGATAGAATTTTGCAATGCAATTGATAATGACATTTTGTGGGATTGCAAATGAAAACAACAATAGCCCACAATATAGAATAAAAATGACATTTGTTTTAAGAACACAAGAAAGGAAGGGAATGCCATGATTTCCACACCCAATTGTGCAACATCAAAATTTTTGATGGATTCATAACAAACAAAAGAACAATAGCCTCCTTTAAAATGATGCATGTCAATGTCGCAATTGTAAATATGTGAATTGTTGTGCCATCACTCCACTAGCACATGGGATTAGCTCACAAAACAAGCAGAATCTATTATTTGCCATCTATTACGCCCCTCATAGGAGTAATGCGGTAGACACAATTACTATGACTTAAGCTAGCTTCACCTAAAATTGATGAAATCCTCTCAAGCTAAAATTTACACCTTCATTGCATCACTCTGTTGAATTACTAGCCCAACACATTCCACTTGTTAAAGAAATAATGATCCACATGCACCCTAGAAACCACAATAGAACAATTAGTCAAAAACCCTCACCTTGTTAAATTCTTTGTAGATTTTGGATAGACATTGATCCTACCCACAATGGAGCCCTATTTCCAAACTATTCACGGATGTACAATGATGCACCACATCAAGGAGGTTCTAAAACTTGAAACACATTCAAGCTCCTTCTTTCATGGCATAACAACACTTCTAAACCAACTGTAGAAACCATCGCTTTTGAAGTTATGGAACAAGTGTCATTGCAAATAATTTCAATAGCAATACCACATGCCAAATCAAAGAGGAGAGGCCCATTGAAAGTGTGAGTTTTATTGAGAAATGTTCTATCTAATCAATCCATAATTAAGGCAATGAACAACAATGATAAAGCCACATTGTGACCTAAAAGGGCCCTAAAATGGATGGCTTAGATCTTTCAAGATTGATTGCTAAAAATAAAAATGTAGAAAATGGATTTTGGACTAAATGAAAAGTGCCAAGACGAAGATTATACTTTTTCATCCACAATTGGATGAATATACTAAGTTAAAAACTAGCCATTCGTACCTTAGAACTAGGTTAGTTAGATTGGATGGCTAGGACTAACTATATTTACAATCCAATGGTCAAAAATAAACTCTTAATTTCAACAATTGCAATTTTGCAGAAAATATAACACCTTAGGGTCTACACCATTTAATAAATTATCTAAAGTAGTGGCTAGGATTTATTTAGTTCCAAGTCTTATGGTTAGATTTGTTAGATAATTCAATGGTTAAAAGGTGTTGAAAAGAAGACATTAATTGATCTTGACTATTAAATCAATTTAGATCGAATATTTCCCATTTACTTATTTTGAACCATTACTATAAAAATATCCTAATTGACATGTGTAGGGTGAAGATCCCATTGACCATAAAAAAACAATGGAGACCCCACCAACCTTTGGAGATCCCATCAACCATTGAATTATGGTGACAATCCCACCAAAGATAATCTACGGTGGATCACTAATCTTGGAAACCCTAAAGCTACCTATCACTAAGCAATGTTATGACCATTCATATCAACAATAAAAGTTTCCCACCATTGACAATTATGATGCATGATTTGGATGGTGTAAATTTGCCAAATGTTCCTATAAAACCATGGGCTTAACATAGAGTGTTCCTCTTTTTGCATCATGTTATTAACTACTCCTTGTAGTGAAGCTTTGCTTTTTCTTTTCACCATGCCAAAGGTGCTTTATGCAATGAAGATCTATCAAATTTTTTGTTGCATCAAATGTTTTCTTTGTAATGGAGCTCTACTAAATCAATGGCACTTTTCGTTCTTAGTAAAAAAAAATTCATTTGCTCTTACTTTGCTATCATCTTTTATTTTATTTTTGCTTGTTTCATTCACATTTTTATTGTTCATTCCATTACAAGTATCAAGATCTACAATATGTCCGGTTCGCAATCCTTCTTTTCAAGTCGATTCTACATATTGACATTTGTCGATGGCATCCTTTGGGAATTGCTTATTATTTTCAAATTTTTTTTTGTAATTGATGGTTTCTTGTGTTTTTTGTTTCATTTGTTTCTTGGTACTTATTCTTATCTTATATTTCTTGTGTTTTGTAGGTGGTGATCCCATGCTATTGACTTAGTCTTGTTGTAATTGGGTGTTATTATGATGGATTTTGTAGATAGTCAATTCATTGTTGATGTAAATGAAGTTGTTGTCAATGATATTGAATGTGAAGAGTTAGATAATGTTTGTGGAGATGACCTCCTTCTTGAAGACATTTTGATGTAGTCAAAGGTCTTTTCAACTTGTTTGTTCAAAAGGATTACCTTGATCCTTATGCTTACGACGAAACTATCAACAAGGAAGTGAATTTTGATGTTGATTGTGACGATGACAAGGAGATTAACAATGGTTTCATGGGTTATAAAAGTACACATATGATTGCATTTGTAATCATATGTACCAAATGTGACTACATGATTATATAATCCAAACATTCATGTCATTTATGTCATGAGTTCCTCCAGGAAAAAAATAATTCAAAGATTCATAAAGAATGTTTAAAAACATTTTTTTGGCCAAAGATTCTTACCACAAACACCTTAGGTACTAATGTATATAGAATGTATGAATGTGACAAAAACCAAGTGCCCTATTGTAATGTAAAAAGTTTCAAAAAGTGATTTTTTTTGGGAATTTTGGGCCATTGATAGAACGTAGCCCACATTGGATAAATTTTACTATTATTATTTTCATAAGTGAAAAAAGTAGATATTATAGATGCCTATATAAAATTTGGAACAAAATTATTTCATTTGACATGACAAAAAAAAGGGAAATCAAAGAAAGGTCATAGGAAAAATGAAAAAAAAGGTGAATTTGAGTCTTTAGTGTTCATGAGGGGCTACCCCAATCGTGTTTTGACCCCCATACAAATAGTCCAATAGAAATTAAACAAGTTTCAAAAGGCCATTGAATGTAGAAATTGAATAACAACCTTATAAAATTATCTCTTTTGGGAGATGTTTACAACTATGTATGATTGAATGAATAAAATTTAATTTCTTTCCATAAGCATCTAGGCAGTAATGAGTAACTGTATTCGTAGTTCATTGGCACCATGTCACAATATCCATATTTAAAGCATTTTTGCCAAATGCCATGAGATTTGGAATTGCACCAATTTATAGAAACAAAATAGTTCAAAACTATAAATGTAAAGTTCTAAGTAATGGTTGGGTATGGGGCATATTCTAACCACTTGCAGGATTACAAGATATATGGGATAATGATAAAAAAAAAGTTTTTTAAAGTTTCTAAATAATTTGTGACAACCTTCTAAAGATAATTTTTCACAAACACCACCATCACCCATTTCTTGCATCATCGCTTACACCAACACAATTACTTACATCATCATTTGCATCATTGTTAACTCTCAATGAACTCCCAATTCACTTTTAGTTAATTCTTAATTAAATTTTAGTTAACTTTCAATTAATTCTTAATTAAATCCCAATTACATCCTAGTTAACTTCATCCTAGTCTTAGTTAAATCCTAGTTAACTTTGAGTTAACCCTTAGTTAAAATTTAATTGACTTTTAGTTGACTATTAGTTCATGTATCAAAAAGTTTCTTTTGTTTTCATATTTTATCAGAATAAAGTTATGTTTGAATCATCTTTTAGCATATATTGTGTTCTTGCTTTGTGTCTTTGTGTTTTTAGTTTTGGATTAAACTTAGGCTTACATTTTTTATGATTTGTTTTTCTTATTGTGTTTTTGGCTTAGTATTTGTTCTTGTAGTTTTTTGTGCATGTGATAGTTTGAATAGACTCCCATCAAGCCTATGTCTATTGAGATTGAGATTGTGAACCACCCACCTTTTGTCAAAATTTTGATTACATATTTCTTTGGCCATGTCCATTTCAAAAAAAGAAATAGTTCTGTCCATGGAAAAAGTTATTGTTGCCTTTAGGCATATGCAACAAGAAAATCAATCTCTTCATGAGTCCATTGCACACTTATAAAGAAACCAAACATCAACAACATTTGGAAGCACTTTGAAAAAGCCACAAATCAGCATGCCAGAGAAGTTTAACGACACACACTCAAAATTTCGAGGTTTTGTCAACCAAGTATGTCTCATCATCCAACTTCATTAACATCGTTATCCAAATGACTAGACCCAAAGTTGGATTCATTGGCACCTTATTATCAGGAAAAACTTGAACATGGTTTGCACCATTTTTAGAATGTTAATCTCCTCCTCTAAACAACTTTGAAACATTTTTTTAAAGAATTTGGTTTTTTTTTTAGGAATTCAGACAAAGAACGTATTGCAACAAATAAGTTACAAACTCTTTGCCAAGGATCACACCCAACTTCTATGTATGCTTCTGAATTCATGTAATTAACATATGACATTTCAAGGGACAAAGCTGCGTTCATGAACCAATTTTAGTTTGAACTGCATGGAGACATGAAGGACCTTTTGATGACCATGCTTAATCCCACGACCTTGAGTCAAACAATTGTACAAATTATGCATTGTGATAATTGACTTTGAACATCAACAAGAAAAACGTTGGGAACCATCACCAACATTGAGGCAATTCACACCACCCATGTTAAAACCCAAACATATGGCGAATGCACCCAATGACGACCCCATGCAAATTGACAAAACATGATTCGAACCACTCACAAAATAGAAGAAACAACATCGACATGTAAACAATCTCGGGTTGTACTATGGAAAATCAAGCCACGTAGCTAGTGCTTGTCCAAAGAAACGTGTTCAACATGCAACACATGCCACAACTTCTACCATCACCCAAGGGCTAAAAAAGAAGGGAAACAAAAACATCTAGTCTTAATAGGGACTGTGACACTAAACCTTGATACATCATGCATTCAAAATAGTCCTACCTTGTTTTCGAAACCAACACCTTGTTTTTTGTTGCCCATCATGATCAAATGTAATAAATCTATGATTATGTGAACCCAAACACTTTTTGATTTAAGGGCATCTACATGTTTCATTAACAAGGAGTTGGTATGACAACATAACTTGGCATTGGTGGAGAAAATGACACCATTGGTGGTCGAAGTGATTGATGGTCATAACCTTTCTTCAAAACTTATAACACATGAGACCAAAACATTGATAATAATAATTGGGTCACATTGTAGCAAAGTTGTTTTCAATGTCATCTCATCTCCAACAAACCCTATCATCATTGGGTTATCATGGCTCATTTTGCATAATCGTCAAATGGATTGGAAGATGAAGTGTCTTCATTTTGAATCAATAAATGAAACTACACCAAAATATGAAACTTTTCCAACGAGCACATTGGACTCTGAACATGATTATGCACATGAAAACACAAGAAGAACTAGTCAACGCATATAAAAATTCAACTGTGAAGGAGATATTGGGGGTAACCAAAGATCCAAACATTTCAAGCCTTTGTTTGTGGGAGCAAAAGCATTCAAACAAGTAGCAAAAAAAGGAAATTCATTTTTTATGTATGCCATTCCAACCCTTGATCTTGGGACGTAACAACATGACATCCTTATTTAATACCAAGATTATAAAGATGTATTTGAAAAGAAAAATGCAGACACATTACTTGAACATTGGCCATATGATTGTGAAATTGATTTGAAGGAAGGAGCATAACCCTTGTTTGGACCCATTTATAACTTGTTGTAGGATGAACTCTTGGCACTTCGAGAACACATCGACGAAAATTTCAAGAAAGGGTTCATTTGACACTCCAAGTCTCCAGTTGGTGCTCCAATCCTATTTGTCAAAAAAAAGGATGGTTCTATACACATGTGTGTCAATTATCATGGACTAACCATCATGAACTAGTACCCTTTACCCTTGATCTCAGGAATGTTGGACCAACTTAGTCATGCCAAAGTGTACACCAAGATTGACCTACATGGAACATACAACTTGGTGTGCATTCAAGAAGGTGATGAATGGGAGACGAGATTTAGAAAGTGTTACGACCATTTTGAATATGTTATGATGCATTTTTGCTTTACCAATGCACCTGTTGTTTTTCAACATATGATGAATGATGTTTTTCATGAATATTTGGATGATTTTGTGGTTTATTACATTGATGACATCTTCATTTTCTCAAAAAAATGGCAAACCATGAATGCCATGTATGTTTTGTTTTAGAAAAGTTTTGAGAAGTTGGTATTTATGCCAAATTAGGGAATTGTGGATTCCATCAATCTAAGGTGGAATTCTTGGGTTATATTATTTCTAGAGATGGCATTCACATGGACCCTCGTAAGGTTCAAACCATTGTGGATTGGGCTACCCCAACTTCTGTTCAGGATGTTTAATGTTTTTTAGGTTCCCCAATTTTTATCGACAATTCATTACACATTATTCCATGATAGTGACCCCTTTTACTTGTCTAATTCGAAAGGATCAACCTTTTTCTTGGGGAGTTAAAGCTGAAAATGTTTTTCAATCTTTAAAGGCCTCCTTCATAATTACCCCACTTTTGATTCATGTAGACCCTTCCAAACCTTTTGTCTGGGAGACGAATGCTTTGACTTTGCATTAGGTGCCGTACTTTCACAACTTGAAGAAGATAATCTTCTTTGTCCAATTGGTTTATGTTTTTGTAAGTTTTTTTCTTCCCAAAATTAACTAGGAGATTCATGACAAATAACTATTGACCATTGTGGATGCCTTTAAGGAGTGGCATCATCTACTTGAAGGAGCTAAACACGAAATCATTGTGTATTCTCATCATAAAAAATTTCAATATTTGATGATGACTCGTGTGTTGAACAAACATCAAGTTCAATGGGCATTCACTAGTGGAAATATTGTTGCATGCGACTATTATTTGCAATTAATTTTTAGTTGCAAACGACATTTGTGACTAAATTGGTTATAGTAACAAATGACAAGTCATATGTGAAAACTAATCACATGTGATAGATGAAATATTTTTTCATCAAATATGTATATGGTCATTGTATAATTGATTTATAAATGAATAATTTTGCAACTAAAATTGCAATTATATTAATGACTAATTGCATTTTGCTACATGGCATCCATTTGACCTATGCCACATGGCACCTATATAACTTATGTGGCACATGTTTAAACCTATATGCCACGTGACATTTAGTTTATTTAGGTCGACACATATGCCATGCGGCACCTAGGTGTAAACATATGCCATGTGCCACTTTTAGGCCTAGATTTAAGCCATGTGACACGCATGTTAGGTCTAAAGCTACACCACTTAGGCTAGGCCTTGACTTAAAACACATTGCATCTATTAAAAATATCATATTTCTTTTTGGGTTTAATTAAGGTTGAACCTTTTTTATTGGCTCATCTCAAAATGTAATTGCATTTTAATTTGTACATTGTGCTCCTAGGGCACCTCCTTATGTAATTAACAAAATTAAAATAATAAGCAAAACATATGGAATTAATTTTGTAGTTGCAATCTATTTGCAACTAATTGTGCAACTACTTGGGCTACTAGTGATTACCTAGTTTAACCTATTACTTTAAACCTAACTTACAACTTATTAACCTAACTTATTAATTAACACATTTTATGATGTGACACCTAGTTTAATCATGTTGCCATGCGGTGTGGAAAAAATGTTAATTAGGTGCCACATGACATGACTTAAACCTAACCTATGTGTTATGTGGCATGTCCTCACATAGCCTAGGTGCCACATGGCATGTCATATATAGTTGCCACATGGCATGACTTAAACCTTGTCTATTTGCCATATGGCATGTCCTAGACCTAACATATGTACCATGTGGCATGGCATAGCCTAGCCTAAATGATGCATGGCATGGCATAGGCTTAGCCTAGGTGCCACATGGCATGGATAAATATGGTTTTGGTGCCACATGGCATGTTTTAGCCTAACATAAATGCCACATGGCATATCCTAGCCTAATTTAGGTGCCACATGGCATGTTTTAGCCTAGCCTAGGTGCCACATGGCATGGCCTAAATTAGGCTAAATGTTGTGTGACATGTAATAAGTTTCATGTGGCATGGTTGAAGCTTAACATATGTGACATGTGACATCTCTTATGCCATGCTTAGGTGCCATGTGAGATGACTTAAACCTAGCCTATGTGCCAGATGGCATGGCCTAGGTGTAACATATGTGGCATGCCATATGTCCTATTTAGATGCCACATGGCATGGCTTAGACCTGACATATGTGCCATGTGACATGTCATAACCTAGCATATGTGTCATGTGGCATGGTTTGGGCCAATCATATGTGCCATGTGGCATGTTTTATGTTATGCTTAAATGCCATGTGAGATGGCTTAAACCTAGCTTATGTGCCACATGGCATGGCCTAGGCCTAAGATATGTGGCATGTTTATGCTTTGTTTAAATGCCATATGGCATGGCCTAACATATATATGTGCCATGTGGCATGTCATAACCTAGGTTAGGTGCCACATGGTATGGCCTAAGCCTAACATGAATGCCATGTGGCATGGCTTAGGCCTAACATACGTGCCATGTGGCATGGCTTAGGCCTAACATACGTGCCATGTGGCATGGCTTAGGCCTAACATACGTGCCATATGGCATAGCCTAAGCCTAAACTATGTTCCACATGTCATGTCTAGGTCTATATGTAAACATAGGCAATGCCACATGTCACCAAGCTTAGGCTAGGTACCATGTGGCTTAGGCTATAAGTAGGTAGGTAGGTATGTATATATATATCTAGGTACATCTTTGCTAGTTAGGTAGCTTAAATATTTTATATAACTAACATGTGATTATCTTGGTTACATTTGTAATTAAATGGATATATAATGTTGAAAAAAATACAAAGCCATTATAAAAAATAACACAATTTAAGGATGAAATAGGTCATAGTCGTAACTTAGTTGAAAAGAAAACCAAATTTCATCCAAATTTGAAAAATAGTTACATAAGCAAACATTTGTAGTCATAAGTAACATTTGGTTCCATGTAATCACATAAGGAATAATTACAAATGACAATATTTCTAATAATCATTATCCATGTATTGATTTCGGTTTGTGATTACCTACCATCTACAGTGGCAACAAGGGACACCAGATGAGTTATCCCATCGCTCATACCTTGTGCCCAAGGAGGGGGATGCCGCTTACAATCAACAATGTGACACCATTTTCAAACTTGAAAACCTTCAATTTCAAGATTATCACTAAATATTGAGGATAAGACCCTCCTTTAGCGCATTCATGAAAATTTAGTTCATGATTTTCTTATCATTGTTGTTAGAAGTCGTCGAAAAAACCCTTCTAATGACTTCAACAAATTTGAATGTCATGATGGTCTATTGTATCATGACAAACTATTATACCTACCAGAAGGCCTCGTGCAACTTCAAATTTCTTTAAAAAAGACACGACACATTGGTTGTTGGCCATTTTGGATTCAACAAGACCATGGAGTTAATATCTCATGACTATTGGTGGCCTAAAGTTTGTGAAAAAAATTGTGGGCTCATGTGATGTTTATGCTTGTGCAAAAAATACTCGTCATCATCTTCATGGACTTCTTTAACCATTACTGGTCCTTGCTTCACCATGGTCTTTGATCTCCATGGATTTCATCATGGATTTTCCACAATCTAACTCATTTGATTCCATTTTAGTGATGGTGGATCATTTCATGAAGATGGTTCATTTTATTCATTGTAACAAATCAGTAACTGACGAAAAGACAACTAAGTTATTCCTTGATCATGTTTTTTGCTATCATGGACTTCCTAAAGAGTCACTGGGAATATTTTGACTAACATACAACAGAGACAACATATATATCTGTACCAGAGACAACATAGCCCAGAATGTACTCAAGATTAAGGAATGAGAAATATATTCACATTGAGGAAAATTTTGACCTCATGAAATAAATCTACACACAACAGGCACCAGAGTGATGAGACTTGCCCAACACACGGAGTTGTG
>Ga0209208_10004379_pt1 | contig 20013 bp, 17 predicted proteins | sample S1TSphfallax_3_FD_187694 | JGI IMG/M metagenome (GOLD analysis project Ga0209208, IMG submission 187694) | Host-associated microbial communities from peat moss isolated from Minnesota, USA - S1T2_Fd - Sphagnum fallax MG (SPAdes) (version 2) | ecosystem: Host-associated > Plants > Peat moss >...
AAAATAATAAACAAAATTTTGTCAATGTTATGGAATAGTCTAAGGTGTCTAGACTGCTTTAGTGTTAAATTGTTATCATGGGTTTAGGGTTTAGGTCTACAATTCAAATTTTGATAGCTGAACTTTTAAATTTATTGTAATTTTCTCACAAATAATAAATAGTTTTCCAAAAATTCAACAAAACAAAGAAAAATTAATTTATGCCAAAGTGGTAAAGGTATTACGATAGCCTAGTTGTTACCATTCATGTTAATTCTTCAAAACAACTTCCAAGCTCCCATTCTAACAATCTGATTGGCCATATAGGTTTTTTTTTTTTTTTTTCCCTTCATCCCTAGGTCCATAGACCACCCCATATAGGTACCTATTTGTGGCTATTTACACCAACCTTATAAACCCTTGTTTTGTGAATCTATGGAGAGGGTTAATAAAAAGGCAAGTTTTTGTTTCATCCAAAAGAAGGCCACAATAATCGAAGGTGACCTCGTTCACACGCAAAGACGAGAAAGGCATTTGCTTCGGACAATGGCCAACATGTTCAGGACTAGGGTTTGGAGATCGCTGGGCTTCTTTAGGACTAGGGTTTGGAGATCTCCGGGCTTCTTCAAGATTAGGGTTTGGAGATCCTTGGGTTTCTTGTGTGCCCTGTGCAGAATCGCTGCACATGGCCATGCGCGCAGGTTGCCGCAATCTCGGGGCCTTGCTGCTGCGCACGAGGCCGTGGACGCGAAGAACAACAGCGAGTTCCGGAGGAGAACTGCAAAAGCCTTCTTCTTCTTCTTCTACTCCTCTTTGCCCTGCTGGGTGGAGGGCTGAAAGTTACGCTACAGCGGCAGCAGCTGGTGGTGTGACTAGCAAGGGGCGATGGCGACGCAGTGCGGCAATAGCTGTGACTACAGTTGGTTTGGCAGGTGTGGCTTCCTGGATTGCAGATGCCGATCACCCCACTCGTAGGGTGAAGTTGCTTTACGATGTTCCTCTGCGACTGGCTCGCGATGTGGTTACCGCCACTGCAATCACTGCAGGTTTGAATTTTCTTTCTTTTTCCACAAATTAGGGTTTCGTGTCCCTGTGAATGGATTTCCAGCTACTGATGGTTTGGTGTTTTTTTGTCCTATTGTGGATTTCAGCTTCTGGTCCTGCATGCACTCATGTTCCATACATTAGGGTTTTGTGTCCTTGGGACTGGATTTCAGCTTCTCGTGTTTTAGTATTTTTTTTGTCCCTGGATTTGAGCTTCTGGTCCTGCATGCACTCCTAGTTCCATACATTAGGGTTTTGTGTCCTTGGGAATGGATTTCAGCTTCTCGTGGTTTGGTGTTTTTTGGTCCCTAATTTGGATTTGAGCTTCTGGTCCTGCATACACTCTAGTTCCATACATTAGGGTTTTGTGTCCTTCGGAATGGATTTCATCTTCTCAGGGTTTGGTGTTTTTTTTTGTCCCTGTGGATTTGAGCTTCTGGTCCTGCATGCACTCTCTAGTGTGATTCTAATGACGCCATAAAATGGCACAGAAATTCAATAAACCCCTTTTGTGTTGCATGCACTCTGTTTGTGGGGAGGTCTTGCAGACTATGTGTACTCCTTGTATGGTATACCAGAAGGTGCTGAACGTGATGTGGCAAGGCATGAGGTGCACCTGCGTTCTGCCAACAGATTGCAAGATCTCTGCTTCAAGAATGGTGGGATTTACATCAAGCTTGGCCAGCATATAGGTCAACTGGTATGCCTTCTTAGGGTTTCAGAATTGTGGAAGAATTTCAGTGTCTTGTTGGTTCATGGTTTGATATCAAGGTCATGCTGCCCACTGTGGGGAGCTGATGAAGAAGTAAGTGAGGATCTTATGGTAGAGATGGTCACTACATTATTGCTGTTGAAGATCTCTCAACATGTGTGTCACTATGGTTGCTGTTTGTTCACTTCTCAGTTTTTTTCTTCCCCTCTCTATGTGTTCTTTAGGGTTGCCTGTTTGCTTTGATATGTTGTTTACATCCAAATGTCTACTGCGGTCATATTGGGATCATCTCTTGATTATCTTCAGGTTGACTCATTTTGTAAACTATGGAGAAATGTTCTGTAGATTTGAGCAAATCTGTGTCTGTTGCTTTTTTTTCCCTCACAAATTGTGCTGGAAGTCTGTTGCAACTTCACTCAGTATTTCTTTTTTTTTATTGCCTTTTTTGTTTATTTTGAGTAGGACTACTTGGTGCCAGAGGAGTATGTGAAAACAATGCGCAAATCAATGCTGGACAAGTGCCCTGTTTCCAGCTACAAGCAAGTATGTGATGTCTTCTTGGCAGAGCTGGGTTGCCTTCCACAAGAGGTATGGTCTTTAAAATCAACACTGGAAGTATAATCTGGTTATCACAAGCTGTTGCATTTTTCTGAACTGATTGGAGCCTTTGAGATTTCATTTCATACTTTTGCTTGGTGGACCATACAAAAGATAGGAGTCCTTGTGTTAATTTTCAGTTTGCTAAATTCTCCAAGCTTCTCATAGCTGCAGTATGCTAAACAAGATGCACAGAATATGCTTGTGGGGACAACTCCTGCACTGGCAGATGTACATCAGTAGCACCTTTGTTTGCTAGATTTGCTAGAATCAAGTGTATTGAGAAGAAGGCTCATGTCAGCTGGGTTTTTCATCATCCTGGTAAGCCTGCATTGCCATGCTTCATGCAGAACCTATTTCTCTTTAAGCTGAGAAGAACATCAGCTAATGCAAGGAAGGCAGGTCTTTTTTTGGTGTTAAAAATCGGACCACAATACCTTGCCCATTCCAATCAACAGCTTTGTGCATGACTATCAAGGTTTTGCACATGGGTGTGTGGGATGGTTCCTTCACCTGTGGGTTTTTGGGATGAGAACTGAACATTGATTATCTGTGTATGAAATCATTCTTGAAGGTTTTCATGGAGTTTAGCAAAGTGCCACTAGCCAGTGCCTCACTTGCTCAGGTCCATGCTGCCCGAACTTTTACTGGGGAAAAGGTTGCTGTGAAGGTATAGTTGAAATACTGTCCCTCCTTGGCATGAATGTGTGGCAGTTCCTTGATGTCAATTGATTTGTGTTGGTCTATGTTAGCTCTACTGTGACATATCTTCATGGGTGAATTTCTTCATTATCATCCTATGCTTCAAAGGACTTCAGTCTGGTTCAGCACAGCTCATTTACAAAATTCTAAATTCCACTAAATATCTTTTCAGTTTTCTTCTCCTGAGTGGGTTATGGGGCATGTCAATCACACAGGTGCAACATATGCATCTCACAGACTCAGCACTTGCCGACACAGCAACTGTGGCCTTTGTTGTCAGTTTTGTGCACTGGCTCTTTCCCTCTTTTGATTACCGGTACAGCTACACCTCAGCATATGCTTGTGACCTTTGTTCTATATGTTTTGTCTACAGACAAATTGTCTTCTGCATACACCTGTTTTGAGGTGAACTTTTGTTTTGGTCCAAGGGTTTTACCATGTATAATGATCAAAGTGTGTGAATTGGGTAATGCCTGGCAGGTGGTTGCTGGCTGAAGTGCGTGAAAGTTTGCCTAAGGTGCACCTCCATGCTGTGCAAAGATAAATCAATGTGCAGAACTGAATGACACTGCTTTTTGCAATCAAGGGATTTGATATATAGAAGTGACATGTGAACTATTTAAAAATTACGAAAGATATGAGGTGCAAAAGAAATGTCTGTTCTGCAATTAGATCAACTGGCCTCCAATTTTGGTACAATGGATGCTGTCAGTTCTGTAGCAGATTGGTTCATGTTTTGCAGGAGCTCGATTTTGTTAATGAGGCAAAGAACTGTGAGCAATGTGCACACAACTTTGCAACTATGTCGCCAGAGCTTGCATCAAAGATTGCATTTCCAAAGATATACTGGCAGTGGAGCACCTCAAAATTACTCACCATGGAGTTTATGGAGGGTGTGGGCATCACAGATGTGCAAGCCATACGGGGACTAGGGGTTCGCCCGGCCGACGTAGCCTCCCTCGTAAGGCTCTTCCTTTGTGCATGTGGACATTGACTTCAAACCATCTTGTTGCATGTTTCAAAATGGTTGAACATGCTTTTCATCCCATCACCAGATCAACATTCTGCATTTGCAGTGTGCATCTAGGTAGTTACTGCAGAGAATGTGGAATTGCGTTCCATAAATTTGTCTGAAGTATGGTTGTTCTCTTTAATGCACTTGTCAGTGGTTGCATAGTTGATTCTTGAGGTGGTTGGCAGGTTAGTGAGACCTTTGCAGAAATGATATTCCGCCATGGGTTTGTACACTGTGATCCCCATGCTGCCAACATGCTCCTGCGTCTCAAGGAAGGTTGGTTTTTTTCCTTGTTTGGTGCAGGAAGTCATAATTGGAAACAGATATATTATGTGTATAAACAGAGGAAGAAGATCATTAGCAACTCAGCCCAATCATGGGCTATATCAACTTCAGTTTTACTGCACACCAAACAAAGGAAGGAATGGAAGTGTGCATAAATTTGAACCCTAATCCTGCTCAGGTCCTTACTTTGTGTCATAATCCTGATGCCCATGAGAAGAGAAGTGTATGATTTTGATGGGAATAACCATGAGTAGGAGTGGGGCTTGTTTCAGTGTGTTTAGTCACAAGCAGTGTGATTTTTACCAATTTTGTGATGTAGCTAAAGTGGTGATGACCTGCATGAAGATGTAGCCAAATTTGGCTACAAGCTAAATTTCAAAATATGATTTTTCAAACATCCTTCTATATTTTTGGCTACATACATATACTGTATATAAAAATCTGGAGATTTAAATTTTTTTGGATTAAGTTCTGGCTATGGAAAATCTCAAAAAGCACTTGATTTTAGCACTTTCAATTTTAATATAGCTTTTGGGCTATATACAGCCAGCAAAAAGAAACAGCTGGTCACAAGCTGTGCAGTCTTGTTGAAATGAACTGTCTAAAAAGCCTTGTCCATCATCATCCTCTCTGTTTCATTCCTTTTGCAGGCACTAGGCAGCCACAACTTGTGTTGCTGGACCATGGTTTGTACAGGACTTTGGATCCTACAATTAAGTCCAACTATGCGGCTCTCTGGAAGGTGAGGGTTTTACTATTTCTTGGTGTGTGTCTGAATTTGATCCTACATGTGATCGTGGATAGGAGATGTCTTTCTGTTATTTGTCAGGATTATATCTGAGTGACAGAAGGTTGACTATTATCAGGTTCCAAATCTATCACTGGAGAATTTTGGAAGAAAAGAGGTTTCTGGGTTCAACCTCTACTCAGAGTGGCATGAGTTTTGCAAACTGAGTGACTTTCTATGGTTTTCTTAAGGAATTGTGGGGTGGAACCAGGCACTGGTGTTTGCAGATGCCAAGGAGATAAAGGAGCGTTGTGTTGCGTTGGGGGCTGGGGATGACCTCTATGGCCTGTTTGCTGGAGTTTTGACAATGCGTCCTTGGAATAAGATTGTTGACCAATCTTTTGACCACCTCAATATTCCTGACACTCCAGAGCAGAGGGACGAGTTGCAGGTCTGCATGGAATCCTTCAGCTTTTAATGTGTCCTAAGTATTGATTTTGAATCAGTTGATGTGTGCACTCTATCATCCGTGATGACTGTTGCAGATTGAAATGTGGGTCTGTTTTGCTAGAGATGACACTATTTGAACCTCTCTATCAAGCTAGGGTTAGAAGCGGCCCAATAAATGTTTGTAGTAGAATTCTTTGCAGTGGCAAGATCAATCTGGCAGCAACATATCATATGCAGTTGTCTCTATCCTTCCTTGGCTTGTGTTGGCAGGGCTATGCATCACAATATTTTGGGGAGGTGTCTACCTTGTTGGGTCGACTCCCTCGAGTGGTATTGTTACTGCTGAAGACAAATGATTGCCTTCGGGCTGTTGATAATGCCCTGGTAAACCTTTTCTTTGGCTTTGCTACATGTATTATGTGTCTCATGAGTGCAAGCCAACATCATGCATGAAATGAAGCTTACTTGTTCCAGCTTTAATCAGGATAAAATTGACCTTTTTTAATGAGTTATTTCTTGAGTGTTAGCTAACACCATGACTGAGTCTTCCTGATTGAAATCTGAATGACCTTTCAGGTCAACTTGCATTGTCAGTATGGAAATTCTCAATAAGATGATTTGTGAATTTTACAATTTTGATTTGCTCCTAACCAAATTGGCATGTCTATGACTCTCAAAGTTTGAGAGCTTTCTTTTGCTCTCAATTCTAGGAATCAAGTTATTGAGGTTTGAGCATTAAGCTGTTCTGTGTAGACCCTGATTGCATGGACTGGCATTCTGTGCAGGGTACACCGGTTAACACATATTTGATAGTGGCAAGGAAGTCATCACAGGCAGTCTCTGAGTCAGTGAGAAGAGGGCCACTGTCATCTTTCTGGAAGCTGTGGGATAAAATAGGTCTAGAGCTGCGACTGTGCACTTGGCAAGCAGCTGCATGGCTGATGGCATTCAGGAGTTACTTTAAGAGATTAGGCTTGACTTGAGGTTACTAAATAGCTTTTAGCTTTCATAGGAACAGGCCAGTCCAATTGTCGATTGGTCAATTGTTTGTATAACCCATGATTGAGGATTATACCAGATTTTGAGTGGGATGACCTGCTATGGAGGATATTCCATAGACAGGGCATACTCTACACCCATGACGACATAAATAAAAATTGAGAGCATGTTCTTTTGTCCTCAAAAGATCAGGCCCTTAAAGCTTTCACTGTTGTTTCTCTTGCCATCCTCTTTTGGAATTTGGTACTTTATTTGGCTTTCCCTTATTGTTGTGTTCCCCTTTCTTCTTGGTTTCCTTTGTAATCTGCATTATATTTTTGTTGATCTAGCCAGGATCATGACTGGATCTTCCATATGTCAACAAATGTCAGACATTGGTTGACACCCACTGCCAGGAGCAACAAAAATATATCACAGGGTTAGTGGGGATGTTCTGACATTGGCCTCTACTCACTGCTGGGAGTGGAAGTCAGTGTGTATGTTATGGTAGTTGGTCACAAGTCACTACTATACATGTTGCCATTGAAGGTACAAGGAACATGAGCTCCTTGGTTTTTACTGTGTGGGATTTTCTTCCTTTTCCTGTTTGCCAATGTATCACTGGATCTGAAATTCCCTGACGTTATTATTATGTTATCTCTCAATTCTCTTCAGGCTGACTTACATTGCAAATATGGATGGTTCTCAATACAAATGGCCTCATAATTGGAGCCCCTGCGCTGGAGGATGTACCAAAACAGAATACATTAGAGGTATTGCCATTTGGAGATGACATTGTATTTTGCATTGCATCATTATCTCACTGGTGAAATCTGCTTCTATAAACAGAGTTACATGCACAAATCTTTTGAATGACAGCACTTTCTTCCAAGCTTGTGAAGATTGTGCAGCAGTAACATTTGGGCCCAAATTTTGCATGTCACAAATGCAGCTAGGACATAAGGAATGGGAAACCTGATAAGGGGCAACTCTGGTCATGAAATGTGCTTGTAAGTGGCGCAGCTGGATTGCCAAGAAGTACTTCAACCAAACAATACTTCATTCAGGATCAAGTGCAGCCCATTGATACCCTGTAGGTGTATATCAACCCCTGCCATTGTTTGTCAATTTTGTTGCATTTTAGTGTGTGAGAGTTTGCAATCCCTCTCACCCATATACAATAATCCTTGGATCCTGGATCCTTCACTTCGTAATCCTAAATGTATGTGAGATTGATGCAGTTGTAAGTCATGTAGGTTCTTCAAGTAAGTTCTGGGTGTTTTCTCTCTTGTTTCTCTTTGGTGTTTGTTCTATGCTTTGGTGTTTTGGGCAAAGTGCAGCAAGCCAACCCACTATCTTGGCTATTGGGAATGTGCCCCACATGAGGGTTTTACCCATCCTAATGAATGAGGTGAAGATCATCATGGATGTAGATCATGGGCCATATGCAGGGGAGGCTTCTTACACCTACTCCTTGAGAATGAGGGATCTTACACCTACTTATAGGTGTAAGATCCCTCATGTTCTTAAAGGAGCAGCTGTAATATCCCTCCTCTCTTCTAGCAGGAATCTTCATGGATATAATGTTCCAAATACACTAGGGTTCTACAAGTGATTTCAGTGGACGGCGTTGGCAGCAGGACAAAGGTGATAGCAAATCCCACAGTTTTGAGTGCCATGTCTAATCCAACCCTCAATAAACATTTGAAGACACACACATGATTTTCATTTGTATAAAATTTGTATCTATTCGATGTTAAAACTCATGGGTCATTAGAAAAGTCAGATTTTCTTGTGATGGCAATATCAGTACAAACATGGAATATACAAATGTTGCCTTTTGGGGATCTGAAAGCAAGCCAAAATATTGATGAAATACCACTTTTTTCTTGCAAAACTTCTGAAAGTTTTCGTATCCAGTATGGAGGACAATATTTTTGAGTGAAACCCTTTTGATAATATTAAAACTGTGATGCCTTACACTCTGTCTTTCTTGACTAGGTTTAACTATATAGTTGGTTTTTGAAAAGAAATGAAAAGATTTGGAAACACCTATATTCTCATGACTTCGGGGTCACATCTTTACTTGATGATCCCAATATACAAGGCTGTCTCTGTTTTGGTAATGCATTACTACTTGTCTTGTTTCCCATGCTGAAGCTTCTAGATTCCATAACTATCATGTGAACTCACTACTTTGTTGGCAAAGTTATTTCTTTGGAGTTATTTTAACTTATTGAGAATTTTGTTTTCTTAAAAAACCACTATAGTTGTACTGTACACCTACAATTGTAAGTGTATTTTCCCAGGATTTTGGCAAACCAACTAATAAGTAAAATCATTATTTGATATGTGAGTGAGTGTGGTAATTGCATCACTTTGTGTATTTTCTGGAACCCTCATTTGACTTTGATTATAGCTGCAAAAACCATGTATTGAATGGCTGTCACACAATGCTTTTCTATTTTCCACAAATCATGAAGAAGAACATATAAGTAGAAATTTGATTGAAGCGTTTTGGGTCAAGATTTTCATTGTCATCAGGTAATAATGAAGTAGCAGAAATCTACAGAAGTCAAAAGCCTCAACCTACTAGGCCCTATTTATTCTCTAAATGAGGTGGGGCAGGAGTGGGGAGATGAGGCTTCCATTCTAGCTCCTTTGCTTCAAATTTCTTTTTCTGTTCAAAATACTGTTCAAGTGCTCATGGAAGGAAGAATGGAGTCAAGAACCTAAAAACATTACCAAAGTAATACATTGCATTTGCTACAACCAACCCCTATGAAAGCAAAACCACACTATTGCTTGCATCCCAACACTCACAAAAACAATGAGGCAAAACATAGTCATAGCCTTTGATTGCCCAACACTTCATGGTTGGCATCGACCCTAACTTCAACTCCATCATGTCATGCAGATTGACATCCACATTGAAATGAGAAGCTTGATGTTAGATTGTCACTCTGCTTTGATGTCAGGGATAGTAGACATCTACATTTTCAATAGCATCCAAGAACAGTACATGTTTTGGAGGGAGGACAGAGACTACCTCAAGCAAGGGATCTTGGGGAAGAGTTGAGAGCAAGAAAGTAGATTGGACCCAATCAGCTCTAGAGAAAATGTGGCATGCACTATATAATATGGGTAGCAACACTTTTGTAGTAGGCCTAGAGAAAATATGCAAGTGCTGACAATCACATAGCCTTGAAAGAATCAGTTCCCCTTGAAAACTTGGAGATGGCTGTGAGGATTACATGCATATTTGACAAAGCTAATCCTAGTAACAGCTCCACACCCAATACCCACATCCACATCTCTATTGCCTTAAAAAGTCCCAAGTCTCACCACACACTATTGAGGGGGCATTCCTCCTCTTCTCAACAGAATGTGCTCCATGTTTTGCCTCCATGCCTTGCAACTGTAAAAAACTACCCAAAAGCTTGCAACATCAGACTATAGCAAACATAATCACCTTTTTTTAGGGTTCTTTTAGCTTCGATGAGCGTTTCATTTAGGGTTTTTCCGGATCAAATTGACAGACACCCATGATATCGTGACAATCACGACAATTCGTAGTTTCAAGCCCTCTTCTTTGTTGTGCACGTAATATACTCTCAAGCTTGGACATATATTAATCCAGTAAGACCACTCTTGAGAGCCTGAAACCCTAAATAGACACAACAATGCAAATGAAGCCGCTAGTATTGTTTCCTAACCAAAATAGTGCTCCTACTACACAACATGAATCAAACAAAAAGAAAATCCCCTGGAAAGGAAGCCCTACAACCTTCCCTTTAAAAACTCTTGATTTCAAAGGATCACTGCCGTCCCATTCTCTAATAATTACATGCTCTCATCTCCCAATGCAATTTAAAACAATTTACACACTCACTAGATCTATAAGCAAGATTGTCAACTAAACTTCAAGCTTGATGTTGGGGGGAAACTTCTTGAAAAGTTTTGAATAACAAACTAATGTTAATCTTGCTTCCATGTTCAAAACTATATCTCAAAAAAACAAAGAAGTTAAATGAGTAATAAAATTATGACAAACATTTCAAGTCATGTTCCCTTCTATACCATCAAAGTTTTCGGTGATGTTTCTAATCCTTTTCTTGTATGTTCCCTTTTATACCATAGTTGATCTTTTGAAATTTCTACATTATGACTAGTGTGGGGGCGAGTATCATAATTTTTTAATAATAGTTGGGTCCATGTTTATTAAAATTTTAAATATCAAAGAACACGTCGATTTTGGGCTTTTTAAATTCTAGCAATAGGCGATATGAGACAAGGCTAAAGTTGGATCCATTTGAAGTTGGATATACATTCGTGGGTCTTCAACAAACAACCTTAAACTACTTCCTTTTAAGTTCTTTAAAACGTCCGAATTCTTGGAGAGAAACCTTACTAGATATACTTATTGATTCTTTACATGTCTTAAAATGCCAGGTTGAAAAATGCCTTGTATGAAACATTTCAACTTTGGGGAAACCAACAACAAACATGCAAAGTTTTCAAATTTCATTGTAACTAATAAAATTGTAAAAGGTTTGCATTTATTTCAACTTCTAAACCTGCTTGAAAAGAAGTAATGTTAATATCAATTAAAGTTTTGCTAGATTGGTTCTATTGTAAGCCATTTTTCCATGCTCCCTCCATGTCCCATGTTCAATAGTTTCAAATGGGCCTTCAAAGACTTGAATGACATACTTACAACACCCTTCTAAAGTGGGTAGGCAGATGTCAAAAAAAGACCCTTGTGCGTAACCTATAAGCAAATCTCTAAAACTAGATGTATTGAATAGTTTTCAAAGGTAAATAACTTTTGATCACAAAAAACATCAAATCCTTTAAGAAACTAACTTGGGTCTCATTATCTTTTATGAACTGAGAAAAATAAAACCCAAAAATCACAAATGATGTCACCTATGCCATTCTTGGCTTGCTCATGGGCAAATGGAGCAACAACCACATTGGTTACATCTTCAAAAAGTTTTTGAATTAAGGTTATTATGTTCAATTTCAACATGCTTCTTCATGATTATAATGCCATTTGATTTCTGGTAAACAATGACACCCTTTCATAACCGAGTGCGTAATACCAAAATTTCAAAACCCACAATTTCACCATGGCAAACTATGCACCACATTTTTGGTTTTGAGAAAGGGCCATTGGTTGGTTATTGTTCATTTTTAAAAAAAGCCCATGTTAATGAATTCCAATTGTGAAGTTTCCAAGTAATTGTTTGTTTTCGCAAATTTGTTGTGTGCAAATGTGATACATTTGAATCATCAATAGGGACATGAGTAGCCTCAATAGGATGCACCTTTCCACCTGCTTGCAACATGTTTTCAACATTTATATTACTATCATGCCCTCTAAACATTAGGACCATCTTTTCATTAGGTTTCAAATATGTATTGTTCATAACAAAACTTGAGGAACCTATATAAAACTTGTTAAAAACTCACAACTTATCACAAAAAAAATGTAAACAAAAGGGGTTTGGTGAAAGGTGAAAAAAAGAAACTCACAAAGTCATAAAAAAAAACTAAAGGGATTTGGTGAAAGGTGAAGGAATAGAAAAATGGGAGAGATGCAAGGCCAAAGCTCAACAACAATTGATAGAGCTTGAAATTTGCAATTCACAACCACAATTTTGACTTCATTTCCACACCTTCTTTCCTTGATGTAATTGTTTTAAAGTTGAGGCAACAAGGTGACATAAGTTCTAAGGTTAGAGCTTTGAGGCTCTCACAAACCCTAAATCTTTGTTGTTGTTGAATGCAATGGCCTTAAAGTGGAAGTGACCCAAAAAAAAAAAAATGGAAAGTGAAAATTGATTTTCAATAGATAGATATAAAACAAAAATCCTTAAAATGATGAATTTCAAAGCTCCACAAACCTTTTATCATGCCTCGTTTCCTCATAGACCCAATATGATGAATAGTCAATAAACCAAAAGTGATAAACCAAAACCCAAAGCCAAAGAGCTTGAAAAGCTTTAAAAACCCAAAGTATGACCCGTGTAAACTCCAAACATTTAATAGAAATGCAAGAGTGAGAAATGTTGGAATCACTTATTTCCTTTTACACCTTTGATTTTAGACCAAAATTCCAAAGCTTTCATTGTTAGTAAGTCACATTGATAGTTAGATTGTAAGACATTCAAACCTTGAACTTTGCATTCAAAGGAAAGGAGAAAGGAGACACAACGCACAATGTCCATATTTGACAATGTTCATAATCAATTATTGCAAAAGTCCCAAAAGGAGACAAGTAACAAAAATGACTAAAAACCTAAACTTTAATCTTAATGTATATCATTACTAGGGATACCATAAATGAGGTACCCAAGTTTTTGCCAAATACCTTCCCATCATGTTATTCTTGGGGTTCATTATAGTTATGAGCTTTTGAAAATTGAAAAAAAGTGTATGAGGTGAGGGTGGGCATTTGCACAATCCTTATCTAACGTATGTGAGGTGGCGGTGGGACTTTCAAATTTGACACCCATTAGTTTTACATGTGTATACCTACCTAGGTTGATATTTTGTGGGGGTTTGGATAAATTTTTGGTACCCCTTCCCCCCCTTCCCCCAATTATGACCCAATGATATATATATATGCAAAAATTTAGGGCAGATGGCAAATAACTATTTTTTTGGGAAGGTGTTTGGGGAAGAATAATTTTTTTTTTTGTTTTGTTTTATCCATGTGTATAAACTATAAAAGGGGGTCAAAGGGAAAGACCTCTAGGCTTTTATTTTGAGAAGTGACAAATGTTTCAAAAAAAATGGTGATGGGTCAATCAACTTGGTTCTTCCCAACCAAAAAAAAAAAAAAAAAAAAAAACTTTGGATGCACCCCCAACTAATTAATAGAAGCAACAAATAGGTATTCAATAATACTACACAAAGGCAAATTTGAAACTTATATGAACCCCCCAATGAGTCGTATAACTTGGATTTCAAATGGTTCAAGAAAAAAAAATTGCATATAATTTCTTCTTCATTTCTACCTTCTTTTTATAAACCATTTTATTGTACACACATCATGATTAAGGTGGGACCCTTTTATAAACACCTCATAATCAATAACAAACCACTCTCACCCTTAATATATGCCCCTTAATTATAACAAGTTAAAACCAAATTTTCGATGACATTTCCAAAGGTTCATGGGAACACCTGATGAAAATTGGGTCAAAATGTGAGACCAAATGAAAACCAGTGTCCCATACATAGTCTCTTTTCATTGCCAACAAATAAAAAAACAAATAAATAAGGTTTATTAATTATGAATTTTGTTAAGGTTTCATCAACAAACAACATAATAAAAGAGACTTGGATAATAGGTTTAGGGTGTTTTTAAGAAACACTACCTATTAGGGTGTATTGTCTGATGACGAAACATTTAGTGTTTCAATCATTGAGATTTTGCTCCATATATTTCCTTCATATTTTGGGTCTAAAGATGAAATGTAGAACATTAGATTGCTCACACACTAGCCTTAAAATTGTTCAATTTGCTTTTAAAATGAATAAGATATGCCCACATGAAGTTGGGGTGGTAAAAATTATGAAAAAAAAATGTAGTAGACACATGGCAACCTTGGGGAGTTCATTTGCCACCTATCAACTAACAATAATACCATGACTACCAAATGTTATTTACCTCCATCATCGAGATGATTGAAGAATCCACTAATCAAAATCTTCAAAATTATTGTCCAACTTTAAACAAAGGGCATATATTTAATTTTGTTTAGGGCTTCTAAATCTATGATGATAGGTGTATGCATTCCCATTCACCAACAAATTTTCAAACAATCCTCAAAAAATATGGGTATTGCTCCTTTGTTTTTTCACAATTTGTAGACATAATATACATTCTTTCTCTTTCACCCATCTTTTTCCCAAGCTTGGTATTTTTTTGCAATGTTTTCTTGCCATTAGTTTGGAGTAGAAGCTCTACATTATGACCTTACCCATGAGAGAAGATAAAAAAATAACATATCACATGTTTGAATAACTACTTGGGTTGTAATTGGTGCAAATGTTTTCAAACTAAACCCATAGTAAAAAATAAATTCTTTGTACAAATATGTACTTGGATTTTCCTATAAGCGAATTGTGTGATGGCCTAAGAAAAAAAAACACAAAGAAGAACTTGAGTTTTCTTACATGGTTCAATTGTGTTGATGACAATGACAGGTGCAAGCATATCACAATTTTGTTCCCTTGATGATTACCCTTTCTATAAATTACATGGATTGGTTCATGTCCCACCACCATCTATCAATATGGTAAAATATGTTTTATGCACTCTTGCGTGGTCTTTTTTCTATATAACAAAGTAGGGAATGCACAGATGCTTTTGTCCCTAAGGTTTTGTATGCCAACAAATGTGTATGGAATTTTTATGTTACAATTTGACTATTTTTGCAACAAGGCAAAGTTTGAATCCTTAAACTTCTTTTAATTGCATGTATGTTTTTAGCTGCCAAATGGAAGAGACAAAAGTTCCCGTCTTCCTTGACTTTCAAGTCGAATCTGATACCATCTTGCAAGTTTATAATGAGAGGTTGATTTTATTTATTTTTGAACAAATTGCAATGTTATGTGGTTATAAGAGTTTTAAACTTACAAATCAAGAAACATTTGCATGTATGGGATTGCTTTACAATTTTAGTTAGGCAAATGTGGGATTGCTAGATCACTTAATTCATTATTTATTGCTAATTGCTAGTTCTATGTCTATGTTATAAATGGAATGACTTATGAATGTCATAATAAATGTTAAATGAACTAGTTATGAAGTTCAAAGAGGAAAAGACCTTGAATTGAAGGTTATACACTTGGTATTGTATTTTGTGTAATCAATTACATCACAAATTTATAAACTTCATGGGTTTGTTCCAAATCCATGCAAAAATTGTTATTCATGGGTTCATATTGTTTACACATGAATGTCATGAATTATTGAAACACAAAAGTCATGTGCATGACTTTTGTGTGTAAATAATACAAATAGACACAACATTTGTGTTTAAACAATATGAACATGCATATGACATTCATCTTTAAAAAATGCACACAACATTGATGTTCAAACAATACAAGTAGATGAATGACATTTGTTTCTATTCCATATGAACCTATGAAAAACAAATTTCACACAACTATTATTGTCAAATCATGACCCATGAAATTTGTGATGTAATACCAATATTAAATTTCAATTTGAAAAGGGGGTTTCCATTACATGTTTTCCAACAATTGACCTTCAGAATGTAAATGTTAAATATGATGATGGTTACATCCTTATTTGTAATGATGTGTATTACAAAGGTGGAAAGATCAAACCTTCTATTGAATCTTTGCAAGAATTATCTTCCACTACACTTTTGTAAAATGGGTTTTTGAATCAAATATAAATGTCATGAAAAAAGGAAATGTATTAATTCTTTTTGGAAAAAAAAAATAAAAAAAATAAGGGCATGGGATGGATAAAATATAAAATTCTAGAAGATAAAAAAGGACCTTTTATGTTCCAAAATGTGTTGAAAGTATGTTTGGAAATTTCCTAAAAAAACATGATATTTGTCTTCCCGACCATTTAAGGCTTTTGTAATCTATTAGTATCTTATTCCACCTCATGGTGCTATCTATGTTCATTTGATCCTATTGGTGGTGATTCTCTAGTGTTCTTGGTCACCAAGCTTGTGTGGATCATGGATTTTAGTTATAACAAATTGTATTTTAGCCCATTTCTCAACTATTTTTTTGAGCCATTTGATCCACTACAGACCCCACATCTATTTTTATTTGGTTTTTTTTTCCTCCCTCTCCTTTCATCTATGTTTTTTGATTTCCCCTGCAATTGTCTTGTCCATGGCCTTTTTCTACATGATATTTAATACTGATAAGTTGTTATTACATGGGATTGAGAATAATCAACTAATGGTTATTTTCCTTTTGTTTGCCTTGTAGGTAAAGGAGGCACTAAAAACAAGTTGTGCATAGACATGGATCCCTATGTTAGAGTTGGTGAAGAAGATAAGGTTTCTTGCAACACATCAAGGTTATCATCTAGGTGTAGAACATTGAATTCCTTTGGCTATTCTTCAACGTTAGTAAAGCTATGAGGGATGTTTACATAATAACATTGATCATGTTTAAAACTATTAGAAAGATTTTCAATTGTTGATTGAAAAACCATTTCACCTATATATATGCAGAAGTTTTACAATTGCACATTTTTTTCCCCAATATTGATTTCGATCAACTTCATCACTTCTTATACTATTTTCATTTCCTTGGTCATTGATTAGTTCTTCAATGTATATTTGTGAAGGCCAAGTCTTGATGTCCATTGCCTTCGGATTAAAAGGCCAATACCTGTGACCTTAAATCTAGACTTGATATATATTTTTGTTAATGATTGTTCTAGAGCTTGATCTATCCACCCAACCAATGTTATCTTGTCTAGTTCCCTCTAATTGTTTCTAGACATGGATGCATTTCCAACCTTCCTAAATGTTGTTTTGAATGGTTTGAAACAAGATACATTTAATGGTTGGAGAACATGTATGTGTGGGATGGTAAGGTGATCATGTCTAAGCCTATTTCTTGTGCTTGTGATATTGCTTTCAAGGTAACGTTACTACCATGCCCATCTAGAATTAGTAATTGTTTATTAGTGAAAGAAATTTTATTTGGAATATATTTTTGAAGAAAGAGCGAAACTCCTTGAAGAAGAAAGAAGTCATCCATGCCTTTTTTTGCATTGCCATGTAAGTCCTTGGTTTATAAAATTTAATGTAATCATTTTACAATCTTTCTCTTCTAAAGACGTAGAACCTTAGAAGATCAAACCTTACAACATTCACTACACAATTTATAATTAACCATTCTTGGGACTTGGGGATGGTACTATAAATAACATTTGACCTTCTTTTAGTTAGAACCCTTGTTCCTGCTTGTTTACCAACTTGAATTTCAGTTTCATCTAAGTTCCATACATGATTAGAAACATAACTATGTTGACTGTATAATGTTTACATGTTAGCACTTGTAGAAAGATTTGCAAGTAATAGGTGTTAATCTATGTATCCTACAAACCTCCAATCTTTCTACCTAGCGAATGTTTAACTCTAGATGCCTATGCTTGAACCCCCTTTGAACCAGTACCACCAACTGTTATTTGGTATCTCATTTCGAAATGATATAGGCCTTGTTTGTGTATTTGTAACCTTCATATTCAATTGCTATAGATTAATGGATAGACCACATTCTTGCATAATTAAGGTCCATTTAATCATTTCAACATCTTTTTCTGTTTTGAGCACACCTTCTAGTCCCATATTTTTAGATCCATTTTTTCCATTTAAATGATCAAAAATGAATTTAAAGGAATGTTAATGAAATTGTCCCTCTTTCAACAACATCCATTGTCGTTTCTAGTGCATCATCTGTCCACATACCTTTTTTACATGTTGTAGATGTTTGATTGAATTGAACTACTAATCTTTTATTATCTTATGTAGGCCGAGGGGGCAAATTCTCCTTGTTTGTTGAGTGTAAGTCTAACATGCTACTTTGCTACCTTCGAAGCACAATTAAGTTCATGGTTGGTTTCTTCTTGGTCCCAACCTATAGGAACTCAATGGTGTACGTTCTAGTCCAATAAAAGGTATGACTTTCTCCTTCTTGTACACAACCCAAGAATTCAAAAAATGCAGCAAGTTTGGAAATGGGCTAATGCATGTTCTAATAGATGTATAGAAGAGTATAGGAGAATATAGAAATCTACAAAGTCCTCCCAAACTAAATCAACATCTTCTATTGTTATGTGGGTTGTCAGAAGAAACTTATAAAAACGATTTATGTAACCAAGTTGATCCCTTACTCTATTGAATCTTTGTGATCTAACATTTCAAACTACATATTATTGAATCTAGCGATAGTCTAAGATATTTTTGAATATCTGGTTGTAGATCTAATCTATGATATATGTCTTTGAACCTACTTCTACTTTGATTTTTAGATCTAGTTTTTGTTGATCTATATACTCCTCTACATGCTTTACTCTGATTTTCAGATTTGGTTTTCTCAAATCTAGTTACTCCTCTACATACTCTATTTTGATTTTCAAATTTGGTTTCTACAAAAAGATTTGTGGAGTTGGTGTTTCCCTTTCTACTTGCTTTACTTTGATTTTCAACTTTGGTTTTTACAAATTCACCTTCAAAACTATTTTTTGCAAGAAGAGTTTTAGATTTGACCTATCTTTTTTTATTCTCATTGGTAGATATGTAGTTTTTAACATTACATCATTCGAACCCAAGAACTTTGAGTAAAGTTGCAATTGTTCTTCTACTTTAGCTTTTAAAGATGACACACTTAAAAAATATTGTAAGGTTAAACCAATGTTTTAATTTCAATTTATGTGTAAACTTGATTTTGCACTGAGGCTTTTTGGAAGGAATTAAAAATGCTTTAGCGTAAAAGGAATCTAGAAGAGAGTTTCCTTCGGAAGACTAATCAATGGAGTTTTTTGAAATACTCGAAAATTTGATGTCATGTTGATTATTGGACAAAATGTTTTTGTTAGGATTTAGGTTATATTTATGAGCAATTGCATGCCCTTTAATGTGATAGACAAAACCCCATAACCAAGTAATTTCCATTATTGTTTTTGTGAAGCCAACCCTAATCCAACCATTGGTTTTGCAATGTCTTATGTTTTGCTTTTAATCTGTTTCAAAAGACACTTACAAACAAACATTCCATACTTCCTTAATTTGTTTAAAAAGACACTTACAAACAAACATTCCATACTTCCTTAATCTATTTCAAAAGACACTTATAAACAAACATTCCATACTTCCTTAATCTATTTCAAAAGACACTTCCAAACAAACACTCCATACTTGACAATAATATTAATCATTCCTTTATTTTCAGTTTAGTGCTTGAGATTGTGCCATTACTTTCCCATGAGCAAACGAATCATATACATAAATGGTGTTCATTTTCTTTCATATCCCAACCACTCCTACCCCTCAAAACCGCACACTAAATCAATATTCCATGTGAATAATTAAAAATAACCAAACAAATTATTCTAATACTGAGCGTTCGATCATAAGAATATTCTTAAACGCTAATAGCTTTAGCATGACCATTCATGGACGTCAGGCTGACTTGCTGGGGTGTTAGGTTATGGAGCTCTCTTTAGCATTACACTAGTCCAGGCCAAAAATAGTGGCAGGCAGTCAATTTTAGGAATAGAATTTTTCATGCAACTAATGAGAAGTCGTGTCATGGAGTGAAGGGGCCACCCTTTTTTTTTTCTTTTTTTTTTGCCCTTGGAGACGTGGGGGGGGGGGGGGGGGGTGAAAATGTCGTTGTTGCAACTTGGATATAACATATTGATTAGTTATTTTAGATTGGGTAGGTGGGTACTAGGGAGGTATATATTTACCTATTTAGCCACGCAAAACAACAAGTACC
>Ga0209208_10004380_pt1 | contig 20009 bp, 21 predicted proteins | sample S1TSphfallax_3_FD_187694 | JGI IMG/M metagenome (GOLD analysis project Ga0209208, IMG submission 187694) | Host-associated microbial communities from peat moss isolated from Minnesota, USA - S1T2_Fd - Sphagnum fallax MG (SPAdes) (version 2) | ecosystem: Host-associated > Plants > Peat moss >...
TTTGGTTCAAGAATTTTGTAAAAAATTTGTTGGGACCTCCAGTCTGGTTCCAGACCCAGTCTTCACATTTCAAAACTCCTGGTTCTTGGTTACTAGTGGTGAAACCGCCCTGACTCCTGAAATCCCTACTGGGCTCAACAGTGCTCTTGTCGGAGGAAGGGGTTTTTTTAGTGTTTTAGCTCGCTTTGTAATTCCATAAGGGCAGTTGACACAAGTGTTGATTTCAAGTCCAAAGGTTTGTTTGTAGAGCTTGTTTCCCAAAAAAAATTCATGTTTACTGGTTTTGTATTTTGGGCTTAGTGGTGCAGACTGACCCACAGAGCCAGTCAGGTACTGAGATCCAAGTGGATGCTGAAAGATTCAAAGAGCCCAAGGAAAAAAGATGATGAGTCCCTCTAGCTCTGTGTGTATGTGTGTGTGTGTGTGTGGGTGCTGTTGCTGTTGCAGCGATTGTGTTATCCTCGCAAATTGTGGTGTCAGAGAAGGAAGGTTTGGCAGTGAGTAATCCAAGGCAAACACTGAAGGAGCTTTTGGGTTAGACTACTCACTACAGTGAGCTTGTTCGCAGAGGTAAGCTTCAGTGGACTTCAATGCTTCTCTTACTGTTTTTGACAACAGGAAAAAAATGTTCTCCTCTTCCTCGCTCCTCTTGAAAGAAACAAAACAAACACATAAAAAAAAATCATAACAAACAAACATCCATTTAACTAAACTAAACAAAAACATTTGTGGGTTGGGTCTGTTCTTGCACAGAGGCTTTGATGGGATTGAAGGGCCTTTTTCTGCACTTTCCTGAAGAGCTCCCAATGCATACAATGGTTATCATTGAGAAATTGTCACCCCGAATCATAAATTCTGACCGATCTGTGCGGCAGACCTTTCTTCTCCTCTTGCACTCTTCCATACTTCCAGGCTTGCCTCAGGTTTTTCTGAGTTACCCAAAGAAAATGAAAAATCCCTGGCCACTCCTCTTATACTTACATGCTTCTTTTTTCTTCTTTTGTACTGTCATAGGTTTGCATTTCAGAAGTTTGCTGCATTAGGATTGTGTACCTGTACCCTCCTCAGAGCTTACTGTCGTAAGTGATTCTTTTATGCATAATGTGATGGAAGAAGTATGTGAAGGAATGACAAAAACATTGGTGAGTTTTTCATGAATGTAGGTCATGATGGGGCCGTTAGTGCCAAGGTTGATGATGGCACATGTGAGTAGTGCAATGACGCACTTTGTGTTGGATATCCAAACATCTGCTTGCTCCTTTTTGGACTTACTTTTTCATCACTACCCTGCTCTTGTTTTGCCCTTCTCAAGCCAGGTTTGAACTCTGAACCTCCTTCATTTGTGTGTTTGGAAATTGCAATGGTTTTCTTTGGGTTTAGGGTTTAGGTTTTGGATGATGGATTTCACTAGCTGGGTTAGATGTGGAAAAGTTGGATGTTGCACAAGATAAAGCTAATTAGGCCTCAAATGAATTACATGATGAATGTCCTTGGGAAGAGGAGCTCAAAGTTCTTATTAGTGGTGGGTTTCCTGTGGAACTCAGAGGGGAGGTAAGCTTCATTAAGTTTAGTAGGATGGTGTGGTGATTGAGGCACTAATGATGCTTAGATACAACAATTGATGTTGTGTTATATTTTGTTCCAACTAAAAATTATTTCAGCAAGAAATCTTCTGAGAGGTGTCTTGCCAAAGGGTAGCTATGGTAGGTATTTGTGGGTGCAAAGGAGTAGTGAGTGCATTGGCATTGGCAAGCACATTTTACACAACAAGCAGATGTCAAAATTGTGGCTAATGGCATTTAAAATATTTTGCTATGAATAATAATGATTTTGCTCTTTATCAGCAATCTACTAGGTTTTTCAATCACATTGAAAAGGTGAAGATGTTCCCCATTACAAAATCTACATTTTACGTATGTAGTTCTATTTTTCTGATTCAGATATACTAGACTAATTAGGTTCCTTTAGTTACATGTGATGAATGCTATAAAATGTTGCATATATACATTGTTGTCAGTAGATTTTTGAGTTCAATGGAAAGCATTTTCCATGTCCGTTTTGTGTGTGATTAGTGAGCCATTGTAACCCTAACCCTAGAACATTGTTAATTAAACCCTAAAATGCTAACCTCAATTCATAATGTTAAACTAGGGTCCATTATTCCTTTTCAATAAAATGTATTTTACAAATTATTTAACATTGCCATGTGGCATGTTTCTATTCCTCGATCTTTAGAAGATGTGGCAGATTTGAAATTTCCATTCAAATAATAATGCGACACATGTCAAGATCCTTATTCTTGACATCTGATGAATGAGATATATCTAGGGTTTTTTAATAAATATTTAAATGCCATGATGTTCATAATGAGACACGTGGCACATTTCGATTAACCAAACACAAAAGAACATTAAAAAAATTCTAGATCATCCAATTTCATGATCTGGGAAAATCAAACCCTTTAATCAAATGCCACGTGTGTAAATCAAAAACATAGGAATTGGATGGTCCAAATATGTTTTTGTTTTCCCAAATATTAAAAACCATGCCATGTGGCAACAACTCATTAGTTAATCAGAAAAAAACATGGCCATTCCCTACCCACAAGATCAGGAAAAACTTGATCTTACATTATCTTACCACATATGACAATCCCAATGTGTTGAATCCAATGACCTAGATAAATCTAGAAGGATTTAAGGAAACATAATTTAAGTATTTCAATAGTTAACATGTGTCTCCACATGGTTGGAATTTGGATCCACCAAAATAGTTGCAATTTATAGTTGCAAAATGATGACCCGTATACATTATGTATATATTGGCCCCATCGGATGAAACAATATATACTAATTTAGTCTTCATCTACCATCTGATGACGTCATCGTGATGTAATGTTTCATGCAATTATTTGTCATCTACGACTTGTTTTAGGCGACTATTAGATAGTTAGTTGTAAAATGTCTCTTTCGACTAAAAAACAATCGTAAACACCAGTTGCAAATCAAGCTTTTTCTTCTTGTGTGCCTTAGTAACATGGAACAAATGGGAATATCCCAATGTTCAAAATGATTATGTGTTATAAATCCCAATATAACCTACATTGTTGTGCTGAAGAATGTCATTTTCTAACATGTAATTTGTAACATTGAAACTTGTTACTTAGGTTTTGTAACTTTTCATGTAACATGTAACAAGCTTTGTGGGAAAAAATAGGCATTATGACTTCATGTAACATTGTCATATATATAGCATGTGACATTGACACACTTAATTGGTGTTCTTGTGTACACAATTTCCATTGTACACCATGATGGTTTTCAATGAATGTCATAACAATGTCCATGTTGCTTACATTATCATTTCAAACTACAAGATACATGATTTGTTTCCTTAGTTGGACACATTGAATAAAAGCTTATTGATGGTTAAGGTCAATTGGCACCCCAATGGATTCATTGTTGATGATGTTCAAATAAAAATAGATGGCCTAAACTCTACACTAATATGTGTCCCAATTCACTTTGTATTTTGTTAGATTTTGAATGAATTTGAACAAATTTATCATGGCAAAAGTGACCTACCCCCTATTGGACGATGATTAGTTGCTTCAAACAAGTGAATTCATTAATAATTAGCGACTAAAAAATAATAAAATTCATTAATAAACCAAAGTCATAATAATTAATTCACTAATAATTAATTTATTAACCTCATAATTCATAACTATGCTAATTTAACCACTTAGGCTTGGAACTATAGCTAGGACCTAACCACCTAACCACTTAACCATGTAGTTTAATATTCTAAGTTATTCCACTCCAAGTTATTTTAAGTTATTTCACCTTAGGTTATTTTAAGTTATTATACATTAAGTTCTTTTTTATTATTATAAGTTATTCCACCTTAAGTTATTTTTTGTTATTCCACCCTATGTTATTTTAGGCGATTCCACCATAGCCTATTATAAGTTATTATAACCTATGATATTTCAAGTTATTTTTCCCTAGGTTATTCTTGGTTATTTTATGTTATTCCACCTTAGGTCATTTAGGTTATATTTGGTTATGTTAAGTTATTCCACCCTAAGAAATCCTAAACTATTTTATTACAAGGTTATTATAGGTTATGTAACCTTAAGTTATTAGAGGTTAAACTTTAAGGTATTTTAGGGTATAACTTATATTAGTAAAAAATAACATAAATAAAATAACCTATAATAACATAAAGTGAAATAACTTACAATAATACAAAAATAATATTGGGTGCAATGGTTTATAATAAATTGAAATGGAATAACCTAAAATAGTTGAATGTGGAATACCAAAAATAGTTAAGAAAAATCATAGATATAATAATTTTAAATAACTTAAGGTATTTAAAGCAACAACATTAAAAAAAACCTATTTATTGTAATGAATTATATCAAGTAATAATGAAACATAATGATTACACAATGATTTGATAGTGACATAATTTTAAGCAAGGTGAAATGATTAAGGTGGGGTGAACCTATTTCAATTTTAAGGTCCCATATCAATTTAGGCTAATGAATTGCACCTCATTTTTGTGTTAGTGAATATGTGTGATGACATGACTTCTTATGCTCAATGTTGGTGCTTATTGATTACAAGTATTTTTTTTGGAAACATGTGGAAATTGTCCATGTTGAAAGTTTTCATATGTTATATTATGGGGCATTCATTAAATTCAACATGAATTTCTTGAATTTAACCTTCTATTTATCCCAAGTAACCAATTTGATTGCATGTGACCAAATAGGCCTCAAACAAAAATATTCTTGTGTTTGTGGCATGTTTGAAGAGCTAGGTTGAAACAAACATGGATTAAAACCAAAGATGTTAATCCTTTGATCTCTAGATGTCAAAGGGAGGTGTTGATACTTTGTTCTTATCATGCATTTCTTGAAGGACCGATGGGAGCCTTGTCATATAACCATTATATTTTTTGAAACTTGGTCATATTTACAATCAAGGTGGGGTTTTTGGACACATGACTTAAGGACTTTGTTTTTGTTATCTTCCAAATATAAAATTTAAATGAAATAAATTTAATTGAAAGATATTGGATAATTTAAATTATGATCATTTTCATGGTGGTAGTGATTTTTCACATGCATATGTAATTATGCATAAATATTTTGGTAAAAAAACCAAAAATGTAAAAAATGAGTATATAAGCTTTTATAACAATTTAACATTTTTCTTGCATGAAAATTTCTTGCACATTTTTTCAACATTTGGGGCCACAAATTCTAAGCCTAATGATTACAAAAATCAACTGAATGAAAAATAAAAATAAAAATCATTTTCCTTGTTGCCCTTTTTAAAATGGATTTTGTATCATTCAAAATTCTTATATCATATATTATTTAGTCAAATGCATTCTATGAACATTGCCAAACATAGATGTATGCATTATTTATTTATAAAAGAAAATTGAAGTCAATTACATTTTTTAATACATTCCATTTAATTCCCTTAAGATGAAAATTATAGTTAAGATGAGGACTCAAATTATTTAAAAGGACTTAAAAATACATTTATATTATATATAATTCATTCATAGATTTTTTTAACAAATTAAAATGACATCATTGTAGTTATAATCATATACTGGTCCATTATAATCATGAAATAGTAAATGTAATAAAAATCTAATATAGCCCTGTGCAATTTTTTTTCGTTAGATCATCCTTTTGGGTACCTTGATTATGAATATGCCCACTTTAGACGCATTTAGACCCACCATGGTATTGCAAGTGAATGATGTGCTTTTAAAACACGGGCTTAATGCTTACGTTCTTGCATATGTTAAAGATGAAAGAGCTAATTTTTCCACTATGACTTTTGCACTAACTTCTGTTGTGTCTTGTGAAGTTATGGGATTGTTTATTTGTTTTGTAAGGGTTTATTGGGGCCACACAATGTTAAAGTGTTGTTTGTATGCCATAGATGACTCAAAGGTATGCCATGGTTTGACCTTGATCTTAATTAAAAACGCATAATTAGTTTTGTAGAAAACCATCACCTAGACCAATAAGAGCAGTACAAGATGGTAGGAATGGGTGAAGGCATTTGAGCTTGTAGGAGTGTCTCCATGCAAGCTCAAGGCTCCTATAAGACTCGTTTTTCTTTAAAAGTCATCATGTTTTGGGGGACTCTTGAGTTCAAGCATGTCATTGCCCTTTGCTATGGACGACAAACTTCATTAGCATTGCAAGGCCATGTGCTTAGTCCTCAAGTTTGGCCAATAGCTCAAGTTTAATACTCTAGGGCCCATTCTTGAACAATGTGTGTTGAACTAGAATTAAGGATATTGGTTACTTTCAAATGCCCTAGCTACTACCATTTCCTTTGTATGTAAATTTTGTTTAGACTATGTGGCTTTTAACTTTAATGAGACCTAGGATTTTGATGCAGAGCTTTAGGTCTTTCAATAAAATATGCAAAGACATGTGGTTGAAATCCTAAGCCCTTCCTTTCATTTATGTTTTCTTTCCAAAAGCCCAATGTTCACAACATGTTGTGCATGATGTTAAACCCTCTCTATAAGGGTTTAAGGCTTATCATTCAATTTGTTGGCAAGGAGAGGGCCTTGCAAATCGCTAGTGAATATGATCATCAAGTATTGTTCCTTTCCTTGTTTTTGCATATACCTTTTTAAACCCATGTGATGCAAGTGTTGGAATTCTTAACTCTACATTTTGCAACATTGAAAACACAAGCTTATATGATCTCATGGAAATTAACAAGGAGATTGCCACATTAATAGTGAAAGAGCAATTGAATCATTTCCAAATCAAGAAGGTTATAGATGGAGAGCGCAAATATGCATTGGCATGGTAGAGATTACATGGGGTATAGTTTCCTTATGTTGGGTTTGTAGCCTGACAAATTTTGGGGATTGTAGGTTTTCAAATAGAGGGTCTTTGACATTACAAGTATATGCACAAAACTTTGAAGGTTTCAATTGGGCATTGAAAATCTTGAAATGATAATAAGCATTTACAAGAATTGGTCAGATGATGTTCGTGTTGGGGCCTTGGCATCCATGGGACAATTCATTGAGATGGAAAAGGCCCTAATCGAAAAAAACAAGGATTTAATTGAAAAAAATGGCCTTTTGGAGATGGAATGAGGTTGATTTGAAACCCTAACTCCCCCAAGGAGATGATGGAAGTATAAAATTTTGCTAGGCAACATGTTTAAGGTTTTTGCCATTCTTGCACCTATTTGAATTAGGGTTAACTTGTATCCTTGATTTGGCTTGGGTGTATTAGGGTGTACATGTGAAATTGTAGGGTGTTGGGTGGAGGAAACACTAGGGCAGATTTGTTGGTTGTTTGAGGGGTATTGGTGGTTAGAATTAGGGTTTAGTTGATGGAAATAATAGGGCAGATTTGGGATGCTGTTGAGGGGTAATTTGTAGTTAGAATTAGAGTTTTGGGTGATGGAAGCATTAGAGCAGAGTTGGGGCTGTTTGAGCTGTAATTGGTGGTTAAAATTAGGGTTTTCGGTGATGGAAGCATTAGGGCAGAATTGGGACTATTTGAGAGGTAATTGGTGGTCAGAATTAGGGTTTTGGGTGATGGAAGCATTGGAGCATATTCTTTGGGGGGTGGCAGTTTTGGGTTGTAGAAATAGGGTTTTGGCTGAAGGAAAGATTGGGGCAGATTTGAGGGTTGTTTGAGGGTTGAATTCAATGGTGAGAAGACCAATAGTCAATTTGTTGTTGCTATTGAATGAAACCCTAAACATGAAACCAAATGGCAATGAAAAAAAGATTCTAATCCTTTATAAATACTTAGAGTAGGTTAGAGTTTACAATAAGCTAGTTTGTAAGTTGTATTGGTTTGAAACTTGCGAACACTTTGTAATACAATTTTTTTCTCAGGATAATTAAATTTTTTTTGCACCATCCTTTTTTTAGTTTTGAATATTGAAACTTGGAACATCTATGGTAAATAAAGAACACCAATTTTATTTGTTTGAAATCTTCAAACATTTGTACCAATTCTTTCTTACGGAATAAATATTCAAGTGGATCTGAAACCGAAACTGGAACCATTGTACTTTATTTTCTAGTTTCTAGAACTGGAACCAACCATAGGCTAAAGAATCAAAACTGAACCTGAGTCCCAGTTCCTTAAAACCAAGGAACCAAAACCAATCCCTTGAAACTTTTGCAGCACCAAAATCAGAGGTTCATTTCTGATTTTGAAACCAGAAATCATAGAAACCCTTTGGCCAAAATACTGACCAAATTAATTGTAGTTCGATAGTTGGTTAGCTGAAGGCATGGAATGTACGCTAAGCATGGGTTGTATAAGGCCCCTACATAAGGTCCTCATGTTAGAATTCAAGCACAGTTTCATGTAATTCACTAATTCATATGAGGTCCATCTCATTCTTTAAACCAAAAGAGGGTTATAATGACTCTACATGTTAGAATCTAGGCATAGTTGCAAAGTTGAATTGTAGGGCTCAAGCCCAATTCCAATTAAGCCCACAGTCGATGGCTTTACCAAGTGTAACAGACCTACTCTGATCTTCTTTGCTCATTATACCCATTGGGTATCACTGGAAATAATGGGGGGCCATTTTGAGAAGCAAAATTTTCAAAATGGAACAGACTAGGAACAAATATGCTAGCTAGGTAACATGCCCTCCAATTACACCACAAAAAAATCAAAGCAGGTCTTTAGGGGTATGATGCAGAAGCTCAAAACAGTGAGAACTGTCTACCTCTCAACATGCCCTATATTTGTGCCTAGAATTGAGCTAAATTGATCAAGTACAAACTACAATGAAGCCCCAAGCATTGTTGAAATATAACTAATTGCATGTCTTCCAAATGACAATGTATGTGTACTTTAGTAGATCCCTAAGAAACCAACTGAAAATCTTCACAAATGCCATAAATCGGTTAAACCTAAACCTCAAACCCTAAACTTATTATCGGGAGTATTTGGTGAGATAGTTGGGCTTCAACTAGAGGCCATAGTACGGTAGATATGTCTTAATGCTTAAACTACAAGCCATCATTGAGATGCCTTCAAACAAGGTGCATTCATTCACCTTTCCTTCCTTGATGTAGCAAACACATTTCCGTCTTATTGCTGTAGCTTGATTTTTGCTGAAGCTTTCTTCCTATAACTTGTGATGAAATCTAATGTCCTGTGGGGTGTAAAGTGTAAACATTCTTTGTAAAAGAGGAATTTGTTCAGTGATAGAGTAGAAGGAATCTAGTCTAGAATGTGGGGGTGCTGCAATGCTGTGAGAGGTTACAACTTCCAACATCATCAGCTAAGGAACATGTTCTCAACCATGCTTTAATGGAGGAAAGTTCAATGACCTAGATCCAGTGCATACTATGATAAAAAGGGATGCTACAGCCCGTTTATAACACAAAATTTAATTCATAACAAAGTCTGAAAAATATGATTATTGGGACGATCAATTGTGCTTTATTACTCTTTCAAGTATACATCATCTATCTATGAAGGAAGGTTGTTTGTTTATTTTGTCTTGTACTTATGACATCCACCAAACCATGCACCTGGAGTCACGGTCTTCATCTCTTTGGAAAGCTCTCAAGGAGGAGTTGTGCATTGGCTTAGTTCCATGCTGTTTGGACTTGTAGTGCAAAAGTTCTTGAATATTGAATGATTTCTTCACTGAAAATTAAATTAAATCGTAGCTGAAAATTTCGGAGGATGCTTTTGGTGTTCTTGGAAAGATCTTGATGAGCAGGATTTAATGGAATTTATTTGGTAAGATTTTGGATTCAGAATGTGAGAGATATTGATTTTTAAGTGATTTCTGCTGACTGAAAATCTAAATAAATCCCAGAAAACCAGGTTTTGGAAGGAAAAATCAGTTGAGGATGTGGTAACACTTGGGCCAAGGGCACATGCCACACTAGTTTAATTTTATCAAAACAAATGTTTGCCTACCACTGTATGGAGGATGGAGCTCTATAAATTGGTCAAGTAGCACTTTCTATATCATTTAAAAAAAAAATCATAACTTATTTATCTGCACTATAAATTAAAAAACCAACATCGAAAATGTATTTTGTGCAATTTTGACGAGGCCATAACCCTCACTCTTGACCAGAGGAGGATTACATTTCAGCTGAAAACTACAACCATGCAGCACCCCACCAGTGTAGTAGTCCACCAATTAGGAGCAGAATGAGTGACAAAATGTTGTGAAACCTGCAATAAGACAACCTACTATGTGGTGTGTTGCTCAAGTAAATAGTGCACTAAATAATGACCTTAACTCAATTTCATTTTTATGATCTTCAACCACATAGTCCTTTCCAAAAAGGTCTTGCATAAGAGATTTCTAAGGTGCAATAGAACCTTCTGTATATGGTCCTACTATAGATGGCATGTAAAATGTATTTCTTTTGATGTGAATATCTTCCATGTGTCGTGGTGCATTGATCAACCTCTCTCCTTGGAATGCTTGAATAGAGTTGTAGAACTCTTGATTGAATGGCCTTGGAAAATGGTGGTGGTTGTTGTTTTTAATTGTGAAATCCCAGAATGGAGTGTGGTGATTAATTTTCACATGATAATCTGCAACTTTCTTGTAGTTGGAATTAAGGCCATTCCATTTGTTTTTGCTCATCTTCCCATTGCAAAGGACTTTCAATTTTGTGATATTTTTGTAAATCATTAGCCATCTTATCTTACTTATGTGTGGTAAGTACCATCTAAGAGTGAGGATTAGCCAATTCTTTGAGTGCTAGGTGTTTCATTTTTTTGCATTGAATCAGAATTAAGACCTCAAAATGTTCCCAATTACCTTGTCGTTGCCGAGAAAGTCCAACATTTCTTGGCATTGTGCTTGCTCGTGGCATTGCAATTTTTCCTAGTGTTGCGTTCGCTCCTGGTGTTGTTGCATGTCCCACTTTTGATTGGGTTACATAAGGTGGCATCCAAGCAAATCTTCCTCTTCCGACTCTCCATGCATTCCCTTTAGATGTTTATTGGTGTGACTAAGGATTTGCATTTTCTATCACCCAAAACATCATGAAGAGCTTAGACAACATGAACTAGAGCACACATGGATCAAAGTGTAGGAGATATGTGTTAAAGAAAAGGCATGGTAGAGAGAAGCTTGAAGATGGTTGGTAGTATACTATCCTAGGTTCCTTAGTGATAGGTTACCACCTGCAACATGTGCGGGAATCTACATTTTTTGAAGATTTTATCAACCAAGTTAATAGTTTACCATTTATGCTATCATCTAGTGATAACACTTTTTAAAACTTGCCACATCATCATGCCACATAAGCTACTTATAAAAAATCCATCTTGTATGTGAACAAAGATTGCAAAATAATAAGTTATCAATGGTATTATCAGCAAGTGTGAACCAGCCTTAAGTAGGTAGGAGTACATGAGGCACTTGGTGGTTATGTGATAGGTAGATACATGTGGACAGTTAATAGTTAGCAGATTTTTTCTTATTTGCAAAATTTTGCCCAAAAAAGAAAAAATCAGAATAAAAAATGAAAAGATTTTAAAGGGTTTCCATAGCCCAAAATGAGAAAATTAGTAAAATTTATCATATTTTTATATTTGGTTTTCTATATGTAACCAAAAAATATAGGAGGGTGATTAAATTTCTTTTCTTCACATTTGGGTTATAATCAGATCTGGCTAAATCTTTGTAAGATGGATCACACTTTTTCTAGAGCTTCTTATGGATGATCTCCACTTTGATCACATAAATAATTTCTTTTTGAAAGAAAAAAAAAACCCTGTAAATGAAAATCAAGGATGGGAACCCATCTGGCAAAAGTACAAGGCAAATGAGAACACAAATAGACACAACCCAAAGAAAAAAAAAAAGCAAACAATGAACAAAAATAAATAAAAACCTTATGCAAAGAGAACTCATGACCATGAAATGACAATAACAATAACAAAGAAAACCTAAAACAATAGAGTTGTCATCTCCCACAAATCAACTAATGACGAAGGCGCACTAGCGCACTAGCTACGATGTGTGAAAGAAATAATGAACCTACTAACAATCAGTAGTTAGTAGGTAGTACTGGTGTTGGGCAGTTTTTAGAAATGGCACCAAATGAGTTGTGGTTCTCAAGGTGGTTCTTTAAGATATATAATCATGGTACCAAAAATCAAAGAACTGATTCTAATCAGCCTTTCTTTTTTTTGGGTGTGAAATCTCACATAATTGCAAAAATAAAATTTTAAAGAGGAATGTTCTGTTACAAATTCCCTGTTTTTTTTGGTGGAAAAATCACCAAATTTTGGAAAAAAATCACATTTCTCTACTTGGGTTTTAGAGAGGGAAGTTTTTTTTTTTGGTACCAGCTTTTTAACTTTATGGATAAGTTTCTAAACCTGTCATCATTTAATACTAAATCCCTCTTGGTATGCCTGCATATGAAGCAACATAAAAGGTCTGAAAAAATAAAACCACTGGTTTTATATGACCATTATAGTTATCCGTAAAGTCAGGCGATTAGGGGCGCGAACGGCCAGTTTTGACATAATAGGGCATCAAATGCGTAAAGTAAACTGGGAATGAAATTTTACAAAATGCAATAACTGGGACCCAAACTAGTTTTTCCACCAATTTTGGTGGTGAACTGAGTTTCATCCCCTCTTTCCTTTTTCCTGAGCGCCTTGAGTGCTGTTACACATATTTTCACTTGCTCCTACCTGTACAACTACTATAATTACTCTCAAACCTCGTGCATTAAATGCTGAATTTCAGCATTTCATACTGAGATTTAATAATATTTCCTTACTTTGTGGATACCACTGAAAGAGGGGATAAGGGGTGAAGGCAGAGAGGATAGGGGGTGAAAGAGAGGGTGACTTTATGGATAACTTTGTTGTTCTAAAAAAACAATGAAAGAACTAATTCTGATACATATCTGCAATTTTAAGAATGGTCAAAATTGCTGGTTCTTTGCTACTTCTTTACGAAAATTGGCTGTACTTTGAGGGTTGCTAACACCAGAATCAGAGGTGACTTGATTCTGAGAAATTGCAATAAATCAAAACTGAAAGTTATGGAATCCCAAACAAAATTTCCAAAAAACAAACCAAAAGGATTTTTAAATTTTCTATTATTTCCAAAAAGCTGGAACGATAGGTTCTTTGATTTCTATTACTTTCAAAAAAAATTAGAACCAAATATTATTAAAATGAAATAAAACAAGGGGTGTGTCACACTGTGGCCTTGCCGTTTACATCAAAAAGGGTATCTTAAGGCAAAAGAAGAATTATGGAAACTCAAATATTTCACCATGCAAAAATATAATCTTCCAATGAATCCTCTAAAAGAAACCAAAATCCTTCAAGATATTATAACTCTAGTATCAACTAATCTCAAGTTTCAACTCAAGCCCAAAATCTCATCTTTCAAAAATCCTCATACAAAAATAGATGTATTATTATTACCTAGGGGCCAAAATCCATTAAACTACTATACTCTAGATTCAATGAATCTGAACGCAATAGGCAAGACCGATAAACCACCACCCAAGACTGTTACCATTTCCCATGTGGAGGAGGAGTACATGGGAAGCAGGGTAATTATCAATTTTTCAATTTCCCGAGGTAGGTGGACTGGTAATTATCCACAAGAGGATTTAGCCAGATTTGGCTACAGGTGAAAGAGAAAAAAGGTACAATTTAAAAAAGAAACCTGGCTATGTGCTGGCGACATGTAAGAACCCATGGACAAGTATTAAAAAAATTGGTTCGAAATATGGCGAATATGGGGGAAAAAAAAATTTCCCCAAAAAATCCTTTGTAGAAGTAGCAGCTCCGTACTTCTTTTTTTTATGTGTGGGAAGAAGTGTTTCCTGTCCGCAAACCATCCATGAATCCATCCATCCATCTGTCTGTCCGTCTGTCCGTCCATCCATCCATGCTACATGCTGTGCTTGTGGACAGGAGGAGTACATGTGAAGAAAGTGTTTGCTGTCCGCACACCATCCATCAAATCATCCATCCTGCATGGTACACTGGTGGGGGCGGGGAGGGGAGGGGAGGGGAGGGGAGGGAGCAGGGAGCATCTTCTTGAGAGTGGCTGTTGCTTCGAGGAGTTCTAAAGCTCCAACAACCAATACCTTTGCACATTTCTTACGATTTCGCGATGATCAAGGAACTTGGCCCTCATTTATTATACTTTTTAAATTTTTGTCGTAGTCTTCGTCGTGGTGGTTTTTGTTGTAGCTTTTCTTTAGAAATTGTGAAAGAATATGATGTGAATTTATGAGAGAAGTGGGAACCCTGTTCGCCCGGCCGGAGGAGTAGAAGATGTGATCTCAATTCCGCTGCGCAATGATGTTGTTGAATATGGGATCTGCGTGGGGGACATTGATGATATATCTCCATTTGAATCATTTCCTATTGCAGTTTTCTTCCGATGCAGTCGAGTAGAAAGTCTTCGTGTTTTTTTTGTTAAACAGAGCAGCGAACTATTCTTGGAAAATTTGCAGACTTGATCTTAGTGCTCTGAGTCTTTTCTAGAGAAAGAAATTCTAGTGAAGAAGTATATACTGTTAATATTCGATTTGTAGGACTGAGGAGCCATGGCTGCGAAGAAGAAGGATACTTTTTCATCACCGTAGGAAGTCTCGATGATCTCGATTGTACTGTCGGTTCTCATGGGAGGAGAGTGGGTGGTGAAGCTGAGACACTTAAGAGAGCAGCTCTTCTGCAAATGAGGCACCCATGGTGATGGGTCAGGGATATTCAGATCCAATTGATAGGATGAGGCGAACAGGATCTGCAGATCCTCCAGACAACAATCCTTATGTACCCATTCCTTCAGCTTCCCAAGAAACTAGTACTACCGTTCTAGCTGATGCGTTACCAGAGATTGGTGAGAACATAAATTTTTTTGCTGGGTTTTGTTTTGAATCTGGTTGCAGGAACTGACTCCTCACCTGAGTATCCTTACTCATTGAACTCTTTTTGTGGAGTAATTTTCTCTACGGTCCAATCTCATCTAGATCATATGTTTGATCCTGATGCTGTTCTTGAGATGGGGTTATTTTTGTTTAGCAGAAGTTTCACTGACAAATCCAAACCACTATGGCCTCAAAGTCGGTAGCAAGAAGCAGCAGCAGCAGCAGCAGCAGCAGCATCTTGATGGAGACTCAGATCATGGCAGCAGTAATTTGGCGTTGATTGACGAGAGCAGTCATGATAAGCAATTGATCAAAATGGATCAGCCACAGTTGATGATGGTGACAAAGAAAGGATGGACACAGCTATTTGGAGCTGAAATGCCACCAGACATCATAGCAATTGCAATGGTGTACTTTGTGCAAGGCATTCTGAACCTTCCAGTGCTAGCTATGAATTATTTCCTAAAAGACAATCTTCATCTTGACCCTGCAGAGGTTAATAATTACCTGCCAAGTTTGATCTTATTCTCTTTGGTCTTTGATCTTGCATATATACTTCCAGCTTCCTGCTTAATTTCATTAATCAAGTGATCACTGCATCCCTGTAGCATGAGATTTATGCTTTTTCAAGCGTGCAAAAGACCATCCAAGTTGTGTTGTTGTCTATAGTTTCATGAATGGTTTGTTCAATTGAGGGACCCAAACTGTAATGCACTTACTTTGCAGGTGGCCACTTTGTTAGGATTCTCAAGTTTTCCCTGGCTTATCAAACCCCTCTATGGATTCATCAGGTAATGAACAGTGTAATTACAGCTCCTGAATTTCAGCTATCTCCAGGCTTATGATTTCACCAAGATGTCATCCTGCAATATGTTCTTGCATAAGAAGTCTAGAATGAAGTTTTCTGCAAGCATTTTGGAAGTAGAATTTTACAGCTATTCATTTTGCTGCTCTAGGTGATGTAAGGAGAACAGGGAATTTGAGCATTCCAAGATCCGGATGCTAAAATGCTGCCATTGGCATTAGTGTTTCAGGTTGAGGAATGCATGGCAAACACAGGTCTGATATATATCTAGGTGTCTTGAGCAAAAGATGAAGGGACTGTAGGCTCTCAAGATGGACATCAAGTAATGTGTATTGATAAGGCAGGGAAGTTCTGGTGGATGCAGTGATGGAGTGCCATTGTTTGGTTATCGAAGACGGTCATATCTGGTGCTCTGTGGGTTGGTCGGGGCAGTATCATGGGTGGCACTTGCCACAGTAGTTGATAGTCAATATAGTGCCACTGCCATGATTCTTCTCGGTTATTTGTCTGTTGCCTTCTCTGATGTTGTAAGTGCAGCAGCTTGATGAACACAGCTGCCATCAACTGCAAAAACTCCTCCTCATTTCTTCAAGATACGAATAAAATGGAGCACAACATCACTACACCCAATGCTTTATTTCTGGGCAACAGTTTCCATGAGCATGTGGTCTTAATTTATTGTTTTTTGAGCAGAAAGTGCTGATGGATTTGTGAAGGTGGTGGACTCCATGGTAGTGGAAAGAGCACGTGGTGAGTCGCAAGGAACATCTGGCTCCCTCCAGTCCTTGTGTTGGGGATCCTGTGCAGTTGGGCGCATTGTCAGTGCTTATTTCAGCGGTTACTTTGTAGAAAATCTTGGTGTTAGGTAAGATGACTTAACCTTCTGGGCTTGAAGAAATTAAGTCTAATTGAACTCCACCCATGAATGTTTGGATGCTTGTACAGATATAGAATTGAACTACAAGTTGGGATATGATTTTTTCACTGTTTAAGAATGTAGAACAAGATTTTTTTTGTCTAAGTGGTCAACTTCTTGTCATTCAGCAGGTCTGCTCAGGACTGATACTGATCTCAACATGTTTGCAGGTTTGTATTTGGTGTAACAGCTCTTTTCCCTCTAATAACCTCAGGTGTGGCAGGCCTGGTTGATGAAGAGCCTTGGTCCCCACGTAGCAGAAGAATTAGCCTCTTGCATCCAGCTGAATCAGCAGATCCTGATGAGACCAGAGGACTTATCAGCTTTCTGAAAACATCCAAAATACAGTTGGATAGTCTATGGGAGACGATAAAGGAGCCTAACATTCTAATGTCAACTATCTTCCTCTTCTTGTTCCAAGCAACTCCAACAACTGAGAAAGCCATGTTCTTTTTCCTGTAAGCACACCTTGAATTTTCTCTGTGTACTACTGCTTATTTTCAGGACAAAGGTGTCACAAAATGCATGCCTCAAAGGTGTTTTTTCTTCTTTCTGATTTCCCTCAGCACAGCTGGGCTATGATCCTGGACTGTAAAGAGAAAGCTCACTTCAATATATCATCTTTGCATTGTTACTCTATTGTGCATGTTTGTTACTTGTGATTCTATTGGGGGTGTGTTAACTAGGACAAACAAGCTAGGATTTCAGCCAGAATTTATGGGGCGTGTCCAACTTGTGGTGGCTTTTGCAAATCTCGCTGGGGTTGCATTGTACAACACCTACTTAAAGCATGTCTCCCTTAAGAAAATGTTCTTCTGGACAACCATATTAGGAATGGTTTTGGGCCTCACACAGGTTAGTTCTCTTTCTGAACACAATTCAGATGGGGTCACAGATTTCTTAAGAGTGGTGTGCTTTCATGATCTGTTTGTTAATGGATAAGGTTTGTACTCATACAGGAACAACCTGGTTCCAGTTATTGCTAGGTCTATACTAAGGGTCTCTTTCCATTGGGCCATTGTGATCACACATTATGCCTTGACATGAGCTTTCCATTACATTTGTTCCATCTAGCTATGCTCACAGTCACCTTACAGCTCTAGAGATCAAGCATTGACCAAATGCAGAGTTGTGTGAGTTGATGAACAGGAACAATCTGGTTCCAGTTCATTGCTATGTCTGTACTAATACACAAACAACCTGGTCCCAGTTATTGCTTGTTACAGGGACGAACAGAACGCTTGGAATGAGTGATGAGTGGTTTTGTGCTGGTGATTCTCTTGTCCTGACAGTGATTGCTAAGGTGTGGATTAGAGCTCCCATGTTTTTGCTGCATAATTTTTATGTTATAAGCTTCTGTGCTGCACATGGAATTGTCATTACAGGTTTAGGATTCAGGACTCCAAATGTGCAACTCTCACAGGAGGTCATGACTTGTACTCAATACAGTTTTCCATAAAGTATCCCAAACTGGAGATGAAACGAGAAGTCAGGATTAAAACATTATTCATGGGAAAATAAAAAGGGGGACCAAACTAGTTTTCTTACCTAAATTGGTTCTCCAGGGAGTTTCACCCCCAGTTTTGAATTTGGATTTGCCTTAGCTGCTGCACCTTGACTGTGGCTCATAATTTTCATTAAATCAAGCCAAATAAGATCCTGCAAAGCTTTTGAACTGACACCTAGTTTCATGAAACTGGACCAAATTTCACACACTTCACATAGACACTCAAATTGGGGATGAAACAGGGATTAGACAGTGAAACATGGGTGGGCCCAAAGAGAGGGTGACTGACTTTATGAATAACTCTATTGTCATGTTAACTTCCAAAGCGTTGTTGGGGGGAGATTGCTCTACAATACTTATGTCCTTTGATGATGAAGCTTTTGTGTTTATTTTTTGTTAGGTGGCTTTCATGCCTCTCATGGTGTTGGCAGCAAAGCTTTGCCCTCCAGGTGTGGAGGCAACACTGTTTGCAACCCTGATGTCCATCAGCAATGCGGCAGGAATCACAGGCGATTTTCTTGGTGCAGGGCTAATGAAAGTACTTGGGGTCACTAGTGACAGCTTTGATAACTTGCCACTTCTCTTGGTGATTTGCTATGTATCAACAGTGCTGCTGCTGCCCATCTTACTTCTGCTCCCATCAGAAACAACTATGGATGATGATGATGATGATGATGATGATACATAACACATCTAAATTATTACAGTTATTTAGCGGTGTTGGCCAGATTTCACATTTTAAGGCTCGCCCCAGAATTCTCAGATAAGGCATAATTTTCTTTTTTTAAATTAAGAGAAGGTTATGCATTGAAAATTTCTAGCAATGTATTTATCAAAATGGGTGTGAATTCAAGTTCAATTCTTTTCTTTCAGCAGATATGGATTTGTAGGGATTTAAAATCAAACTAATGATAGATACATACAAAGGTTATGCATACCGTGGAGGGAATGGAGCTCCAATTCTTTAAAATACTTCATCCAATATAGTTACCTACCCAAACCGCACCCCATCAAAAACCACCTCAATTACCCCACCTTTGCAAAAGCTTTGCCCCACCATGATGCTACTAAAGCTTTATTCCCATCAAATCTTACATAGTAAATAGAGACTCATGATTCAATTTTTCATGATGATAGCGATTTAGACCTTAAAGAAGATACATGAAATATCATGCGACAATATTTGTATAAGGATTTAAATATTATAGTTCTAGAATTTGCACTTGTAATATCAAAAACATTCTCAAGTTGAAAGACTTTGTTAGAAAGAGATGAAAATATATTTTTGACGTTTGGTGCCATAGATTTGAAATTGGAGTATGAGTTTTGGACCATAGTGAACCAACCCACCAATGCACCATCCACTAGATGCCTGTTATTATCCAATTGTGGATGAACCTCAACTAAGCTAATATTTGGTTTCACCTTGGTATTCAATAACGTAAAAAATAGGTCACATATATAGGTAAATAGGTAGGAAAATAGGTAACTAGCAGGTAAGTAGATGGTTTATACATAGGAAAGGGCTGTTTTTACTACCTACCTACTAACAACCCACTTGGCTAACCAATATTGAGGTAATCATCATGATTAGTTAGGGAATTGGAACCCAATAGAAAATTGTCTTTCGATCGCTTACCATCCATCCTTCATGGTGCATTGGTGAACTTCACTATGGCTTGAATTTTGTATAAATATGAAATACCTATGCACACCATCTTGTCACCATGGTTTGAAAGATAATTAATTTCTATTCAATTTGGTGTCTTCTTCAATCTTGTGTTTACTTGACTTACAACATACTCAAATATTGAATTTCTTGAGAAACTTATGTTGTCCTC
>Ga0209208_10004381_pt1 | contig 20009 bp, 8 predicted proteins | sample S1TSphfallax_3_FD_187694 | JGI IMG/M metagenome (GOLD analysis project Ga0209208, IMG submission 187694) | Host-associated microbial communities from peat moss isolated from Minnesota, USA - S1T2_Fd - Sphagnum fallax MG (SPAdes) (version 2) | ecosystem: Host-associated > Plants > Peat moss >...
TGCTCTCGTTTGTGGCCCCATCGCCTGCTTTCCAATGTTTGCGCCTTCTTTCGCCTCCAAAGGTGCGCGTCCTCTTTACCCCGCCTGTGCAAGAATTGCTCATACAAACCCCAGTGTTCCAAGGATTTTAGGTTCACATCGGAAACAGTCGTGCAATGGAAAGAGAAATAGCTGCGATTCCTGTGTGTCAGGTTTAGGGTTGCCCTAAAACCCTAGGGCAATTAATTCCTGCAGCAACTCATGTGGGCAGAAAGCAATTTTGTGATGTTAAAACGATTTTAGGTTAACATCAGAAATAGTAGTGCAATGGATCCAGAAATCTCTGCAATTCCTTTGTGTGGGGTTTAGCTTTTTTAGGGTTGCACTAAAGCCTAGGGCAATTCCTGCATTTTGTGGGGGGGTGAAGCTCTCTGTGTCTGTGTATTGGGGGAGTTTTGTTTTCATTCCTTATCCATTATATTTTCTGCATTGTCTTGGCTGAAGAATTATTGCAGGGAGTTGGAGGAACATACAGAGTCTCCATTAGAGCATCCTCTGGACCAACAGGTAGTTAAAACTCTTCAAGGCTTTTAGCCTCCCCATGAACTTCCTTTTGTGCAAAAACCTAGTCAAATTCTTTTAATGTGATTAGAGGGCACCTTACAAAGCATATTTTTTCCTCCCAGAAACACCTTCATACAGAAATTATATGTTATTCTCTTGATTTGCCAAAGGAGCAACTTACAAAAGTAAAATTCAAAATGAACAAGAGAGACTCCACCACCTGTTTTTTCCCCATGTCACACTGTCCATTACAGCGATATGGGTGGAAAGATAAACAACCATGATCTGGATCATGCACCTGCTTGTGCATCTGATCAAAGTGTTATAACCACACCTATAGTTCCACAACTAAGTGCAATTATGACAGAATACAAACAACAGTAATAAAATATCACAATCTACAATGGTCTTGGTGAAAATCCTTAAGCAATATCAATATGTATGAATGTTGTTTTGTTGTCAGTAAACTTTGTTGAGCATGGTCTCTGTTGCGCATAATAAAAAGAAAGTAAATAAACCTTTTGAGAGGCAAAATCATTGTTGACTGCCAGCACTGTCGAGTTGTGAGAGACGTAAGCATTCATGCTGTAAGTCTGAGCACATCTCACGAATAATTCTCTCCGAGACCCCCCGCACATACCTACTGAGTGGCCACGGGGGCAATATGGCAGGTTCCAGAAGCTGATGGAAATTTACCCATGCGCCTACTACCTCTGACTCCGAATCGGCAGCTTGTGACTTCTGCTCACTTGCATACATTGAATCGATCTTCCAGGATCCAGAAAACTTTCGCATCATTCCTTGCTTTGCAAGATCAAATAACATCTGTAGCAGAAGAATGCAGAGATAACATATCCACCAAATTATCATACCCGCTGCACCATCCCATGACTAATCATATATGAACATGGTGACCTAGCACGTGTGACAAATTGAGGCTAACAATAAGATCATTTACCATCTGCATGTACTGGATAAGTATGTCACCTGGTGATCTTGCCGGTTTTGCTCAACCATAACACGGCTGGAGAAGGTGCCAGAGAACATGAGGAAGCGCCACCGTCCGAGCTGCTCCACCTCAACTAACTGTCGATTGCCATCATCCTCCAACACTTTCCGGTAGCAGACCTCCTGCATTTCAAAAGTGGTTGGTAAAGAGAGTTAAGTGCAGAAGCAGTGATACCTTAACAAGGACAGCAACAGACTAGTCAGGTAGTAGAAAGGGGAACTTTGAATCAGACTCCATCTGCAAGTTTCCAATGACTAAAAAATTTCTTGTCTCGTTATTGAAATCAGAATACTGATGCAATTTTTGCTATCAGTGTTGAGGAAACAGCTCTTTGAGGTACCACCTAGATTAAGCAAAACCATCTTGTCAAAACCCCATCAATATGCGCAGTCCTTACAGTTGTGATTATTGCTCACAAAAGTATCAGAACTTTTCATCTTCCTCATCATTTACTGCAGTAAAAACTGGCTGTCCATCTACACTTCATCTGCTACTGATTAGTGGATGACAAATGAACAGGAACACAAGGAAATATCAACCACATTCATGCCACCACTTGAATCATAGACACATGTGCAGCCGGTCAATAATCTCAATACATCATCATAATTGCAGTCCCAGAGACACAATTGATTTGACAAAAGACCTATTTCAGTTAATGGATTGCCACCTAGTGTCACCCATTGCAGAAAGCATCACCACCACCACCACCACCATCATCAAGGAGACATGTAAACTGAGGTTGTAGGAGGGTCCCAGATGTTGTTTCTGCACCTGTGCAAGTGTGCACAAATTTTGCACTTATGAGACCATATCCCAAACAAATGAGCGGAGAAAGACCAAAACCGAATTGTTACAAAAACATGGGAAAACCCATGTTACAAAAACAGATGTTCACGACCTGGCGGAGGAGGCCAAAAAAAGCGCTTGATAAAAGAAAAAAAGATTTCAAGAAAGTTTTATACTCGTTTTAAGATTCACCGAAACGAGCAAATTACAGAACAAGCCTCTTGTAGAAAAAGCATCCCTATCTACTTCTTCCGATGTCGCAATTTGCAGCCGGTAAAAGGGGGGTTAGTATGTGGCGGCCATATAGCGCAAAACAAGGACGAACACTCCTGACATTCATGTGCACACCGGGGCAGCAACCACATCCGATAGCATCATCGCAAACAAGACCTGACAAAAAGAAAATTCTTCAAGCTCCGTAGAGGCGAATGCCAAATTATTATTATGAGTAAGAAAAAGAGAGAAATCTGCAAGTATTTCGCTTTCGCAAGAAGAAGAAGAAGAAGAAGAAGAAACAGGAGGCTTGAAAAAGGGGGTTAGTATGTGACGGGACGCTAGTATGTGACGGCACGCACATTCATTCATATGCACACCCACAGCAACCACATCCGATACGATCATCGTTGCAAAGAACACCTGAGAAAAAGCAAATTCTTCAAGATTCAAAGAGGCGAATGCGAAATTATAATTATTATTGTTATTGTGAGCGAGAGAAAAAGGGAGAAATCCGTGAGTAATTCGCCTTCGCAAGAAGAAGAAGAAGAAGAAGAAAAAGAAGCAGGAGGTTACACCAGTCTAAGTACCTTGATGTTCTTGAAGACGCGCCTATTATTGGGGTCAGTGATGATGTCGTACACTCCATCCGGCGGCAAGGCGACAGAGAAACGCGCCTGAATCTCGCAAAACGTTCCCTTCGGCTGCAGCACTTTCAGCACCGGAGGTTCATGCACGAAGCTATCGGAAGGCAGCCAGGCATCGTCTTGGATGGCCGTCTTGCCATCGCCTTCTACGCCGTCGAGGGCCGTCGAAGCAGAAGAAGCCGCAGCAGCAGCGTCATGGCCGTCCTTTCGCTCCGCCATCGCTCCTTTGCCGTGGAAGACTTTGCTGCTGCGAGCGTCCGGGGAGTTTATATCCACCTCCGGGTTCCCCTTGAATTTGGATGGATGAAAAAAACCCGTCCGTTCCCCTTGAATTTGGATGAAAAATATGTCTTCTTGAATTTGGATGAAACTCAATCATTTTTTTTTTTGGGTTCACACCCAGTTTCAACTTCAATGCAATTCAAGTGCAAGCTTGTTGAAGGCTCCCCAAATCATGTATTAAGTTCTCTTTCACACTTTGTCAAAGCTTGCATTTTAGTTTTGTGTTCATGTTTTCAATCTACATTCTACATGTCACAAGTTGTGAATCCAAAGAAAAGAGATTGAAGATGCCTCTCATCAATGTTGCAATAATTCTATTTCTATGGTGATTTGTTTATGTGTTATGGGTCTCGCCACTTCCTTTTGCCATTGTTGTAATGATATCCATGTAGATTTGAGAGCCAATTTGCATTATGAAGGTTTGGTGCATTGTGAACATGAGGTGTTGAATTTGAAGATGTAAAAGGATTTAAGGTTTCATTGTTTCTCTTATTTGGTTTTTTATTTTCTACAATGACATTTGCAAATTATGATAATTAGTTTTCATTTGCTTGTGAAACAAATCATGAGGAGATCAAAAAGCTTATATTTAATGGCATCACTAGTGAATCACAACAACTTGTTAGTACCATGGACTAAATGCCCATTACAAAGTTAGTGATTAAGCGAGTTTAGGTTGATGTTAATTGAAAAGCATCTTAGGGTGTTCAACTTGCTAAATTGCAAAAGAACCAAAAGTCTTTGCATCATTGAACTTCCTCCAATTGGGCATTCTTTGTGTTCAATGTCCATTTGTAGGTGTCTAGGTTTAAGTTATTCAAGCAATGAAATGTGTCATGTGTCACCCCACATGTTAAGTTTCAAGTAGCAACAACATTACATTATCCAAAAAAGGTTTTCTTTCTTACAATCCTACATATGGCATCACCAATATGAAAAAGCATGTTTTCAATGAACGTAAGGTTTCTTTGGTTTGGTACAAAGAACAAAGGAAGGTGACAGACGAAAGTGGTGCTAGTTAGCAAAAAGGGAAAAAAGGAAGACAATGCCTTCCACATCCATTACATTTTTTTTACAACAACCACATCTTATACAATTTATGGAATTTGTTGCCTTAATGACTTGCCACATAGAACTTAAGTGGAACAAGCCCACATATTAAAATACATGATTAAGTTTAATAATTATAAATGGCATCATTATATGAGGCCAAAAAAAGCTCAAGTTGGAAAAAAAAATTGTTGCCTAGTGGAATAAGACTAACATTTGTAAGAATAACACATTCTTAAACATTTTAAAATAACATGAAGGAATATGCAAAAGATAGTCATTGGTGAGATGAAGTCACAATGAATGTTCATGAATTCATGCAAATCTTGCATAAATTTCTAATGATCATCAACAATTTTTAAGTAATCATAATTTTTTTTGCAAACTTGATTTAAAGACTTCCAACTCCATTGTGATCATGAAAATTGTGACTTGATTTGTGTGGTTTTGCAAGAAGCCCTAATACTATGTAGCATATGTTTAGTAATTATTTTTCCACAACCAACCATTTTTTATGTAGAGTCATTTGATCCCAAACTTAAAGACCTATGAAAAAGTAGATTGTGGAAGTTGGAGTTATGGACAAACACAACTTTTGGAATCCAATTAACTAGTTGATTCAATTTTTTTCCAAATTTTGTCAAACTTAAAGCTTGAGAAATGATTTGATGAATTTGAGTTTTTTCCATGCAAAATGATGAGTAGTTTGACTACAATGACATCATTTTCAATTCATCAATTGTAGCCAATGATCCTAATGTATTCTAAACTTTTCTTGTCTTTAATGCAATCTAGAAATTAACGTAATCTTAAGATTTTAAATAATGGTCTTTTTATAATTGTTCTAAGTATTTTTTAACACTTTTTGTAGTAGTGATTTCTATTACAACCAATTGAAATATTATAATGTATTCTTATAGAATTTTAACCTTGAACCATTTGAATTAAAACATGATTTTAGTGTATTTCCCAAGATATCATAATTTAACTTGTTCAATATCCATGAACATGTTTTTGATGTCGTAAAAACTTGAGCTTTGTGGAACCATGGTATACGAAAGCAAGCCATGGCCAGATTGTGGTTGTCCTTTAGGATTGACGTTCAAGGCTGCAACTTTCAATACGAAACCAATGCCCCATTCATGTGGGCTAACAAAGGATGAATGTTTCAAACATTACATTTGCGATCATGACATATATGTGGTTATGAGTGGGAGTAATCCAAATTCGATGATTGGGGAATGGGTAGCGCAACATTTGAAAGAACATCGTCTCTATGTAATTCAAGGGCCACCAAGACCAAATTTAAAGCCACAAGCTTGGAAATGGGAAAGCCCAGACATGAATATTGTGAAACTAATGCCAGGATGGAAGGGATGGAATCCAGAATTGGCAGAAATCATAGTTGACCAAATAAATGTTGATGGGATGCTTGACACACTTGGTGTTTTTGAAAGATGGAGGAGAGAGGAAATGGCAAGTACAGTCAAAGGTTTCTTACTTTCATGTGGTTATGTTGAAGAGAGAATAAATAGAATGTTGCGATATAAGTGTGATCGTGTGTTTATAACATCAATTAATGATTTTTACCAATGCATGGCAAGGAAATGGATGTCAATTAGTCGTTTCTTATACAAAGTGGAACTTGGACCTGGCCACATTGGCCCAAAAATGAGCCAACTCAAACGCTTTTCAGATATTGAAATAGATGCTTCTATAAAAGTCTCAAGTTATTATCATTTATGATGCACTAGATTAATAAGTTTAAAATATAATTGAAGAAAATGATTTAGTCTTCTTCAAGCTTCAAATAATTTTGATATTTGTGCATGTCCATCAATTTAAGGATTTAAGATTCATAAGTAGTAAATCATCACATAATTAAAACATGGATGTTTCAATTTTGGACTTAAAGATTTCAACAAGATGGATTTTTTATGTCAAAAATTGATAATGATCTTTCAACAAATCATGAAAAAAAAAAACACATCACATGAAGAAGTTACTTGTTTTTTGTGTTATTTCCAATTGGGATTTGTGATATTCATGTAATGATTGATACAATAAAATTACAAACCCATGAAGTAGTTGTAATGTGAATATGAACATTAATTTTTCAAGATCAAAACATTGTGAAGGTTTCCACATGTCATTCCAAATTGTAGACCTAAAGGTCTTACATACACTCAAGTTTGGTCTAGGAACAATCCTTTTGTCACTTATCAAGTTTTGAAATGAAACATTGTAACATTAATGTAAAAAGACATAACTTTGTCATTAATTGTGATCTTATGGGGGTTTGTTACAAATGGTAAATATCCTTTACATTTTGTGACAATACCTATGGTGTCAATGGATGCAAATATCACCGTGCAATGACATACATTTTCAAGTGTTCAATAGTTTCATAATTGAAGAAGAGAAGACATATTTGGAACAAATATATTTTATGGATTATGTCAATTTTAAAATACTCAAGAATAATAATTATGTATTGCGGTACATGTTATTTATCCAATTATGAAAAATATTTATAGGTGATTTTAGGGTTTCATAATCTAATGCACTTTTTCCCCAAAAACACATGAAAAATCCAATTGTCTAAAGGACATTTATAGTGCAAAAGGTCAATTGTTTTTTATCATTTTGGTAAAAATTTGAACTTGTGATTCCATTTTTTCCCATTGAAGTGATTAGACATTTACATTGTATATTGAGGGAAAAAAAGTTGCATTATAAATTATTATTTTATGACCCAATTTACATTTTATCCCATGATGCAAAATAATTTAATGAAATAATGAATTGTAATATCCTCCAAATGTTTTTATTGATTCTTATTCTTAATGTTGGTGATTTTTTTAATTCCTAAACTTTGATAATAAGATCGTATAAATTCCCATGTTAGGTTTTATAATCATTCAATCAAAAACTTCATTGCACCCACTCCCACCTTCTATGCTATTGGACTTTTTTTGAATTTTTTTGGTACTATTGAATTTGGAATTACCTTTTTAACAAAAATGTTGATTAAATACATCATCACAAGGTTCAAGGTTTCAAGGATGGGTTGAATTTTTTTCATCAAACCTTAATGTGTTATTGGGTAGGAGGGTACGCCACATCTAATGCCACTCCTATCAAAAAAACATTGTCGACATTAACTAAACCATGTTTTCATAATTTTGTTTTACATACCTTGGAGAACATTTCTTGACATGTCCATAATTGACTATAATGAGAATATCAACACTTTGATTGGCTATTAAGTCACAAGTTGTAACTCATAACCTTTCACCTTCTTTTTATAACAACCGACTAGTTAACATTAGGTACCAACATAGGCTTTCATTGGCCGAATGATTATGTATCTTTTTGTTTCTTTGATGAAAATGTCATAACCATTCTTTTTGTGGATGAAAAGATGACATTTCAATTCTCATGATTACGACCTTGATTATATGTAGTAATAAGTGAAAGGGCACTAATTACCATAATTGATTTGTCCATGATCCCAACACTTCAACTATTCCATGTAACCAACACGCTTTTGGAAGTTACTTAATCCAAGGTGACAACAATATCCTACATTGTTACAAATATGATATTGATGTTGGTTAACAATTGTCTTTTCAAAAAAAGAAAAAGGCATGCAATTTCTACTTGCGAATATATGTGTTGTGGCAATTAACCAATTTGAAAAATGAATCCCTTGAAGTGGTTTTCATGAATTTAGTCTTTTCCAAAGGACAAAGAAATTGGTTCATATAAAGATTGGTTTTTATGTATGTTTAAATTGTTCCATGTTCCATAAGTTTATATTTTAAAAATGAGACCACATTAGACAACTTTCATTGATGAATATCAAGAAAACAACATGAAGGTGAACAATATAATTGATATATGTCAAAAAGCCATTGTAACAAATGTTATTTAAAGGGAAATTTTGCCAAATGGTTGAAACCAATGTTGTGTGGTTCTTTGAAATTTTAGAGGACTATCAGTTATGGTTCTTTAACTATTCCAGGATCAAAGAGCCACTGATCCAAGTAGTTTTTTAAATTTTAAAAATAAAAAACCACCTAGTTTAGATATTTCAAAAGCTTTAAAGAACTAAAAACAATTCAATGATCTTTGTCCAATTCTTTGAAAATTTTGAGGATTTACAAGTAATTGGGCATATATATGTGTTGATAATTAGCGAGTATTTTTCCCTAATTCCAAGAATCACCCACCATTGAAACATTTTAACAAAACTTTAAGAAAATTTATGATTTCATGTGGAACTATTTTTCAACTATAAACTATAAGCATACATTGTATATGGCACATAAAGATAAACCAACCAAGACATGGACCACATTGTATGTACATAAATTGAAGACCATGCCGACCATATATAGTTAAAATCCAAGCAATTGTTTTTCATGATGTCATTTTAAAATTTAAATTTAAATTTATGAATTTAAATTAATTAAATATCAAAGGTATTAAATGTAACAAATGAAGATCATCAATAAAAAATGGGCCACAGACAATTGGTGACATATAGATCCCCTCATAAAACAATTTATAGGTTATATGAAATTATTTCCAATATTGCATTGATGTATTCATGGTAGTGAAACATTATTAGTGTGGCTTGTGCCATTGCACATAACTTTAAAAAATTTAAGTTTGAAATCAAAATTTGATTCTTGCATGAATCTTCAATAACAATTATTAATCAAAATTATATATTGCCCATGCTTTAAGTCTAAAGATTATGAAACCATCTCCATTAAAACCTATTAATCACAACATCAAAAATGTGGTTTTTATGATTAAAAGATATTGCACATGCGACTAATGTTCAAACATAGTCATGTAGTCATACGTGGCCTTTAATTGCTACCATCTTAAGCTTAATTTAACCTAAATAACATAGTTTAGTTTAATTTAACATAATGTAGCCTAATTCAACATAACTTAATAAAATTTAAACTAATTTAAATTAATTCATTTTAGTTTAATTTTTTAAATTTTAACCTAACAAAATATAAATAATTTTCTTTTAGCTTGGTTTAACTAATTTTAGATGGTTTAAAAAAAACCAAGACCAAAGTTAACCAAAATTAACCCAACTTTAACCAAGTTTAGCCTAAATGGTTTAATTTAGCATGTTTGCCATGTTTTGCCAAGTCTATTCAAATTTAGCTTAAGTAACCATGTGCAACCAAGTTAATTGTCAATACCTTAGTTTAGTTTAACTTATTCAAGTTTTTCCAATTCTACGCATGTTTAATTTAAAAATAAGCATGTTTATCCTTGAATATAACCTCAATAATTCAATTTAATTTAATTTTTCCAAGTTTTGCCAGATCCAACCAATTTAAAATGAAATGACCAAATTTGACCAAGTTTTACTTCAATGCCCTGGTATAGCATAATTTATACAAGTTTAGCCATGTTAACCAAGTTTTGTCAAGTTTTGCTTTAATACCCTAATTTAACCTTATTTATTCAAGTTTAACCAAGTTTGACCTAAATAGCCAATTTTTGCCAAGTCTAGCCAAGTTTAACCTAAACACCAAATTTTGCCAAATTTTGCCAACTTTAACCTAAATAACCATGTTTAACCAAATTTAGCTTCAATATCTTAGTTTAGCTTAATGTATTTAAGTTTTGCCAAATTTTTCCAAGTTTATCCTAAATACCTTAGTTTAGCCAATTTTATTTAAGTTTTGCCAAATATAATTAGGTTTAACTAAAGTAGCCAAGTTTTGCCAAGTTTAATTAAATTTATCTTAAATTGCCCAATTTAGCCTAATTAATATTAATTTTTTCAAATTTTGTCAAATTTTGTCAAATACAGCCAAGCTTAGCTTAAACAAATGTGTTTAATTTAATTTATAGTAGTTTAATCAAGTTTATCCTACTTTAGCTTAGTCTAAGTCTATGTTAATCTATGGTAAATAGGCCTACATTTAAGTTAAAAATATTTAAGTTACTCTATGTTAACCTGTGTTAACCAAGGCTAAGTCAACCTAGGTCAACCTAAGGCGAGTTAGGTTAATTTGAACTAAAAACATTATTGTTTATACATTAGTGATAAATTGTAGTTGTAATAAACTTGGGTTTCGTGTTGCTTCACACTACTAGTGACAATAAATAAAATACTTAAAAAAATTAGTTACCAAACATTAATAATACATGATCATATGGATTGTCCATGAAATTGTTTTCATTTTCAATGATTTTATAATATTATATTTAATTCTCACCTACTAAAACATTAATATTTTTAGCACCTAGGATATTGTTTTGGGCAACCCTTGGTTTCTTGAAAGCAATTTTTTGGGGCCTTTCCAACATCCTCCAATGTTTTTCCTACCACATTTCCCAACAACCCTTGATTTGAAATATATATATATATAATATAAAATTTCCAATCCCTATGTGTTTTTTAGTGTCATGTGACATTGTATACAATACCTTGAACCCTCAACCCTCTTGGTGCTTCCTATTGCTTGAAATGAAAAAATTCAATGAAAAATTTTCATTTTATATATTGAATGTAATTTGAATTCAACTAAATTTGATTTCAATTTAAAAATTGAATTAAGAATTGAATTGAATTGAAATTCAATAAGAAACAAATGGGATGCAAATTGCTAAAAAATGCACTCAAAATCTTCTTATAAATATGGTGTTGGGAAAAAAAAAACTTTTAAAGACATAAATATGAAAATACACCTTTTTATGCCTTTCATTTGGGAATGGGTTAAATATTTATTGTTTGGGGATTGTCATGTCATTAAATGTGGAGATAAGAATTTCATTATAATCATTTTTTTCTTTTTGAATAATATGTTAGGTTTAATTTTAAATTTTGAATGTTCATTGGATTTACTACTTGAAAGTTTTTCTCAAAAGATAAAATTGTGCAAATTTCATTATATGTCAATTTGTTCCATTCATATTTATAGCATTATTTATTTGCTAGGCAAAATGTCGACCATTCAAACAATCTATCATTTCTTTCCATGATTTGTTGAACATTCTCGTAATGAATATTTCATCAAATCTTTTTTTTTGGTCAAATATAATATCTTCCATTTATCAAAGCTGCATGACGAATAATTTTAGAAAAATATAATTTTTGTTACTATCTTGTTGGGTAGGAATTTGATAAATCTTTCGACCATCAATTTAGTTTGCAATTATCAAAATAAGAATATAAGAATATAAATTATATATATAAAGATCTATTAATATATTGATCTGCACCACAAAATGATCACCAAAAAAACACATGGTAAGGAGTTTTTTTTGAAAGTTTTGTGTGGCTTCTTTTGTGCAACTTTGGCCATAGTTGTTATTGCAACACCTAATGCAAAAAGGATGGTTGTTCCAAAATTCCTTTATAAAATTTCAATTATCTAAATTGATATTTAAAAACAATGATATTATGTACATCACTAATTCAAAACCTCCTTTTACATAAAAATAATAATAATATTGTTTCATTCTTCAAGAGTGAATTAAAAGAGGAAAAAACTTGGAGTTGAAAAGAAAGACCTTAAATATGTAAATCTCCTCAAAATGATAGATGACTACACACCTCTTGTTAGGGCAAGTAAAAAAACTAACACATAAACACAACTATCTGATTTCCAAGGAATGATATAAATAAAGCCCAATTACTTGGAATGGAGATAAGGACAACACAATTGTCTAGATTTCATGACCCATTGTGGCTATATTTATTTTCAATTTGACATGGAAGTAGTCATTCATGATAAATCATGTCTTCACAATTTAATTTTTGATGTGATATCATATTTCAAAGGAAAAGGCCATTTGTTGGTTATATATGAGTTTATAGTTATACTTGTTTTTGTTATTATAATGTCCCCATAAAGGGGTAATAATTGCATCCTTGTCTACACCTATTCCAACAAAAATAGGTAGTTTTTAAAAAATGAATCTCTCATGGATTGTTGGTGGTTTTGTTTAAGCAACAAAACCTCTTGAAATAGTCAAGTCAAGAAAATTTGTGCAGACTTGAGTTTTTACAAGAGTTTATGGCATCTTCAATTGTTGTCAGAGCCAAAAGTTGTGCTCCTCCAACAACAATCTGGTTCATTTCAAAAAAGGGACATAATAATTTGGAGTTTTGACTCAAAAGTGCAAATTTCAGAATCTTACTTTGATTTTCCAAAGGTTAGTTGCCTGGTATGTGATGTGTTAGGAACATAACGTGATTGAAAGGATTGTAGATATAAGTACATTGTTAAGTCAATTTGCACAATTTGGTATGTTTAATATGTCTACAAAGATTGGTTTATTCTTAGTTTATTATTCTAACTTCCTACTCCTTGTTCAAACAATATTGCATATGACAAAATAGATTGTGGTGGAAAGACGAGGAAAACTCATGAAGATTGTACTATTTCAGTAAAGTTTTGTTGTTAGAAAATAATGTGATTCTAAAAAAAAAGTTAGAATTACTTCCTATGAAGTCCGAATGTCTAAACCCCACCTTCATAAGTAACCATGTGTCCCACCAATAGTTGCAAAATTGCACTAATTAATGAGTCTCTTTGGCAATTCAGAGGTCACTACCCTTTTTTATATATTTTACAATCGCTAGTAATTTTTGAGATTCGACATTGACTTTCGCATTATTGGTGTCAATAGTAGGTAGATGTACACTAACCTCTATTTTCAATGTCCACACTAGAAAATAGGGTGGAATTTGTTGCATAAATGATTTCATGGTTAGGTGGCATCTCTATCAAAACTAAACTTGGATGTAATATTGTTGAGATCAAATCTTGATGATGTTGTTCACTATGAGATTGGGAATGCAAGTTATCAAAGTCATCATTGGTCATTTCTTTTAAACCCATCTTGCAAGTTATGGTTGCTTTTTGCATTGACCTACCTTCACGAGGTTGCTAGACTTTTAATAGATGACTAGTATCCTCATCAATTGTTTTTTCATTAGAATTGAAATCACCCTTTAAATGTAAATTATCTATTTCAATAGTTGTTGTGTTTGGCAATGGTTTTGATTTAGATAACTTCTTCTAATTACATTGAAGCTTAGGAACAATTGTGGAATTGAAAGCTTGAACAAGACCAAAAGGTTTCAAGTGTAAAACATGATTATTGGGGGCTATAGCTTATACTAGTGGGACACTCGCCTTTGTAATGACCTCAAAATAGGTTTGACATAGGTACAATTGTTGTGCACATTTTTCAAATATTCCTCCATGTCCACAAGGCTGCACCAAAAGAACATAATTGTATAATTTAACATGTGTCAAAACCATACATGACATTTAGATTAATACATATATTTTGGAAATTCCACCCCAAAATTACCACATATTTGCATATCATTAATCATCCTACTTGGACGGAGATCATGGGTTGTGCAACCTCTTTTTTGAACTATCAAGTTACAACTAGACAAATAAAATTTTACAATAACTTTTAGTATCACACTAGCCATCATGAAATTCGGTTTTGCCCTTTCTAGTAGATTGAAATCAACAAAATTAAACTATGAATTGAAATGGAAATAGGAACAATTGGTTAGTCATTTTAACCTTAATCACCATGAATCCCACATTTTCATGGAAGCAAATTGAACAACTAGGTTTTGATTTCAACTGAAGTAGGTCCACTTTTTTATCAAATTGTAGTCATGTTATTTTACAAGGGATTCAACATGGCTCTTCAAAATCTAAGGAATAGGCTTTGGAAGTGACTTCATTTTCCAATTTCACTTTTGTACTACATCTTGGAATTATAGCTTGCAGATTTCCAAAAACATTATTTATTTCTTTGAGAGATGTAAAGGTGGTGGGCCCAACCATGCTTGTCTCCTTGGCCAAGTGATAATTAACAATTGTAAATCCACCATATTTAGACCATCATCTACATTAAAAAACAACACATATAAGCTAATATTTAAACCTTATAAATTTCTCAATTGGAAAACAAATTTGCATATATACATGTGATTGGTTTGAAAGGATTACATTTGGAATGAATGCACCCATGACAACATTTCCACACATTCTTAAAACCCAATATTGAATGTTATTTTTTTCCTAATTTTGAAAAAGAAATTAAGAGCAAGATGTAGTTGGTCAAGAATTACGTGATGCATTGGGAGTACAGGAACTAAAGACTTTAAATTATTTTTTGTTCTTGAAGCTAGTTAGGAACTACATGATGCATTAAGATTGTGGGAAACTAAAAACTTTAAAATTTTGTATGTTTTTGAAGTTAGTCAAGAATGGAAGGAATTCCATGATGCATTAGGAGTATAGTAAACTCTCAGGATGTAGTAAACAATATTATAGTAAACATCAAGACTCCAAATTTATCTTGATCAATTAATTGTTCCTAAATATTGATGAAGTATTAGGAAATTCTAAATTCTTGTAGTACTAAGGAATGGCATTTCCTAAACCATTACATCCATGATAACCTAATGAAGTAATGTTCTTGGAGTTTAAAGATTAGGATTCATTTTCCTTGACCTTCCTATGCCCAAGCCATGAAAACTTAATGAAAGAAGTATATATAACATTGGTACTAGGATTTACAAAATCTTCAAATTAGGTCATTTGAAAATGGCAAGGATGTACATCACAATAACTTAACCTTCCTAAGCTAGCCATTAATTTATGAATGGTGTAACTCCTTGAACTTGATTTCCTTAAAGCAAACAAATTATGCTCCCTATAAACTTGTTACATTATTTAATCATGTTAGTACATATTAATTTCAAAAGTTGAAGGAATTTTTAAATATCTACTATAAATTAGACATGAAAAACATAGATGCAAACACATATGTCATATTTCCAAGAAACAAGATCGACACTTGCATAATCAAGTTAAAGTTGAAAGACTAAATAATTATTTGTACATTTTGACTTGATGTGGTTAGAATTAGTTGAACGCTCCATGAGTCATCTCTTGGACCCTCCACATTTGTAACCTCAACCAAATTTTTGGGCAATCCAAATGAAGAACACCAACCTTCATGAGAGACCTCCTCCACAATTGGTAGCCTTACATTTTCTTGAAAAAGTTGTGTGCACCATTGAACACTAGGGGTGGGAAGTGTGACCACAAGATGCAACACATATGTTATTGAAATCAAAATCTTCATTGCAAATAGGGCAAACTTCAACATTCAAACTCCTATTGCAACAAGATGATGGTGGCTTAGAGACATGAAGAGGTTGGAAATAAGGGCTTGACCCTACTTTCATACAAGCAAGCTATTCTATTAGCTTGGTCAACAATTCTTGGGCAAGCTTCAAGCCCATCATAGAATTGGCATACAATTCCTCATATTCAACAACTTTAGCATCATAGAGAAGACAATCAACTTTGGTTGTTTACAACTTTCCTTGGGGTTTATAGCCAAGTTTTCTCTTCATATCAAAGTTGTTGTTTTAGTTCATTAATCCTCTTTGCAGAAACAATTTAAGAAACTAAAGCAGCTTCAAGAGCAACCTTCATAGCATCAATATCAAATTTTGTTTGACCATCCAAGGCCATTCAATCATCTAAAAGTAATCGAACCCTTTTTTGTTCAACTTTGTTCGTTGCAACATCTCTCTAAAGCCCTTGAATTTGTTCTTTTGATTCACAAGTGTAAGTTTGCTTGGAAAACAATAGGTCAACAACATTGGTTATCATTTCCAATTTGAATGGAGGCATTTTTCATGAGGAGAGACTAGACGAACTGCATTTTGGGCAATTTCGTGCCATGCTTCTATTTGCTACAAAGAAAGGTTTGGCCTTCACCTTAACAATGCACATCCCATTTAACCTATAAACACTTAGAGGTGGATGACTATGAACCCTTGAACCTAAGGAGTGGCCACCATAGATGTTTTTTCCCCCGACACCTCTAGCAACTCCTTTTGTATATGTGTCTTTATGTAAATGTTTTGACTCAAGAGCTCCCTGTAAAACATCACCTCTTTCCAAAACGACAATCGATGGTTGGGAAATCGCTTATTTGATGTCCTTCCCAACTTGTAGAAAAACCTACTTCTCGTAACAACAAATGCATATGTTGCCCAATTTAGCTCATAGTTGTTGTTTTTTACAATTAACACTCAAGCAAACTCCAAGATTATGGTGTCTTTTAACACCTTTTATTTATGGTAAACATAGGTGTAAAGAGTTATGATCACCTCTTGTGATTGTAGGGTTGTGTGATGTGCTCCCAAACTTCTTAATGGATTCAAATGCGACTTTAAATTAAAAACAATGGAAGAGCAAGGAGTCGAGGCACACTCCTTGGCTCGTAGCACTTTGGAGGGGTAGAGGGGCGTGTTGGAGCTCCGAGATGAAACTAAGAAGAATGACAAGCATGAACTGCTCACACGGACTTGCACAAAATCAACACAAGGTGGTTAGTGCATGGTTGGAGCACTTTTGGTGCTAGGACGAAGCCACATGCAACTCGGACTCACAAGACTCACCACGGCCCGGACTTGGGGGAAGCCGACACCTTCCTCCTTATAGTATACTTTGTGCCTCTCCACGAGGCCCACATCTAGATGACATTTTGTCCCGAGACTCCCAAATGGGAGTCCTGAAATTCCCAAAGTTGGGATTCCTATGATTTTGGGCCCCATAACTTTGCATGCAGGCCTCCGATTAAGATGAGGTCTAAAGAAAAGTTGTAGCCCTCATCAAGAACTTTTCAACAGTATATCACACGCCATCTGCACATGAGGAAATCGGGTTGATTCCCGACTTTTAGTGGTCGGGAGTCAAATTGCCAATTTGATTCTCAGCCTTTCTTTTGGCCATAACTTGTGTTTCAGACATTTAAATTTCAATAACTTTCCAATGGTATAAAAACCTTTTCAATTCATTAAGTTTTGGCCCTTGCAATTGCTCTCTAAACATTCGAGAGTCCACTTAGATTCTAACTCCCAAGGTGGAAGTTCCTTTGGGAGTGTGAAGGTTCATTCCCTCACACTTTCTTTCACTCCCGGGCTTCCTCTCTTGGCCCACAACCTTGCAACCCCTTGCCTTGGTTGCGATCCCAATGCTAGGATTGTTACATTGTGTGTAATCTAAATTTCCACCCATTCTTATTAAACTTTGGCCCAACACACTATAAATTTATTCTTTTGAAACATCCCTTTTTTCGAGGGTCTTGTTGTCACAACCAAACCCTCTTAAGGTGTTTGCACACTATTGTGACCCTATATGGACGTCACAATGGTAGTTTTTCATGTATTCCCTAGATACAATAACATAAATAAAATAAAATTCATTGAAATAATAGAAAAAAGGACTCACTTATATAAAACTATCATAATCAAACTTCCAAGAATGAAAAAATAAAATAAAAATCATGGATAACCAATAAGAAATTGACTTTTGAATTTTGCCAACATTTTTTGTCACACCTACAAAACTAATGGATATGGATTTTTATCTTATAATGTGTTAATCTTATGTGTTTGAAACTTTGGGATATTGGATGAATCATGTTTAAGAAACTAAAGATCCATTGAATGAATGGAATGTGATTTTAATTTATTATGTCATGGACTTTTGAAAATCCCAAAAATTGTAATTATTTAAAAATCCCTTTTAATCATTTAAAAATATATATTAAAAAAAAATTGTTTGTGATATTTTTTATATGTCTTATAGCATCATGATTTGAAATTGGAAATGGAAAAAATGGTTACTTTCAATATCATCTAAATATCCATATTTTAAGCCAATTTTCAACTACACTAGAAAAAAACTTTGAAAAGGGACTTTAATTTGCCAAAATTGTGACACTGTAGTGTGCTTTTGCCCTTTAGCCCTTGATGGACAATGAAATATTCCAAGTCAATTGTAGCATTTTCCTAATAAAATCAACCAAACAAAATCAGCAAAGTTAAATGATGAAACATTGCTTCCAAAAAAATTGAACAAGTGTTAAAAAACATGATCAAAATTAGGTGCAACTAGTGGCTCAAAACAATAAGTATGTAAACATGTCTCAAAAGTTGCAAAAATACAACTTGAACATACCTACCATTTTTGCCTTGAGGCTTGTCTGTGTAAGGTTCAAGAAATCAATCAATTTAAGTGCACCTTGCAATATTCAAAAAAATTGTAAAAAATAGAAAAACATCACACGAACTTGATGTGTATACCAATGACAATAGAAAACTCACAACATGAAAAAAACTTGAAGATTTTCATGGCGCCAAAAACTTTTCAATGTTTGTGTGTTTCAACAGAACAAAATTCCCAAACATCATGAGAGCAATAAACTTCACACCTCCATGAACAAGAATGGGTGTGATGAAGTGCAAATGCACTCGACCATTCAAAAGTTGGGAAGATGACGCTAGTTAGATAAATAGGCCAATAGGAAAAAATACAAATACAAAAAAAGTTTAAAAAAAAAAACATTCTCGACCATTCCTTGAAAATTTCTTGAAGTGGTTCCTAGTGGTACTGCCCAATTTTACTTACACCATTCAATTTATTAATTGATGAAAAAATGAATTGATTTTGTGACAACTAAATTCCATTCAAATGAAAACATTGAACACCATTGCATGCAATTGAATTGGATTCAAATTCTTGAATTTATTTAAATTGAATTCAAATATATTAAATTAAAATTGAATTGAATGGAATTCCAATTGAATTTAAATTTAATTAAAAATGAGATGCAAATTGATGGAGAAAATGTTTAAATCCATTTGTACATATGGGTGTTGAAAAAAAAAATAATAAAAAAACACAAATATGAAAAAACAACTTTTCAAGCCTTTTTTCTTGGGAATGGGTGAAACAAATTTTAACTTATAAATGTCAAAGTGATGATTAAAACATATAAAAAGCTAAAGTCCTACATCAACTAGGTCTAATGAACCGTCATCATTGGAGTTTAAAAGTTGTTGTTTTTGTGAGGGTGCCACAAACAATTAAAGGTGATGTAAGCAAATGTGTCAATAAACTTGTTTAAAGATTGAATTAGTTACCATTGGGATATATGCATTAGCTACATAAAGACTGATTGAGAAATGGGGTGAACAATTTAGATATTACAAAATTTGGGAAAACAATTTGTGTATTACATGAAGAAACCCAACAAAGAAGATAATTTTGAAGCTTTAGGATGATGGGAAAAGTCCATTGACCTTTGTCCTCATATGTCCATGGCACAAATAAGTATTGGTTAGACAATTTTTTTGGGTTAAAAGCTTAAATTTCAATTTATTACATTTGATTACCTATCTAAAGACACTTGGTGATTTGTTTTCAAAGCTTGAAAATCCAATTATTCCATGGTGTCACTCAATGCAACCATAATAATCAAATATATTAAAATAAGGTGCCATAATCAATTTGATGGCTTAAGGTTGAAGTTCCTAACTTTCAAACAAAAATAATGATTGCCATTTGCTTGCATGCATATGT
>Ga0209208_10004382_pt1 | contig 20008 bp, 21 predicted proteins | sample S1TSphfallax_3_FD_187694 | JGI IMG/M metagenome (GOLD analysis project Ga0209208, IMG submission 187694) | Host-associated microbial communities from peat moss isolated from Minnesota, USA - S1T2_Fd - Sphagnum fallax MG (SPAdes) (version 2) | ecosystem: Host-associated > Plants > Peat moss >...
CCTGGTCGACACGCCGACCATCACCGGCCCGGCCGGTTTCAAGGTTCCGGCCGGCGCATCAGCAACGGCCGGATCGGACGCCGGCACGAACGTCATCAGCGGCAATCCGCAGACGGCATCAGCCGGCACGACGACATTCGGCCTCGTCGGCGGTGCGTTCGAAGTAGAGTGCCGCCTGGTCGAGTTGCACTGTGTTCGGCTCGAACGAATAGGCGGCCGGATAATTTCCGCCGGTGCCGGTTGTATAGTTGAAGCGACTGGTCGACGTGCTCAAGTTCGCACCCGGCTCCACCCATCCATAGAAAGTGAACCGGCTGTCCTTCAATTTTTGGCCGCCGCTGCCGCAGTACAGCGCATCCATGAGCGCGCTGCCGTACATGTTTTCGACGCCGATGGCCTCGGAGCCGCCGATGTTCCAAGTCGAGTACGGCCAAGGCGGATTCGATTCGGGCACTTCTGCACCACCGACGACCATGGTGGGTGGTGCCGCCGGGTCCGGCCCGTCCCACGCCAGATGCGTTTGGTAGCTTTCCTTGAGCCGCTGCCAGAACCCCTCGCCGGCCGAGCCGGGTTTGCAGCCCTGGGCGGTACCGGGATCGTTGACGGTGGCCGGTGTAGCGGCCGGTAGATCGTCGGCACGGATCGGCATCGACTCCACCAGACAGACGGCCATCATGCAGGGCAGGCTGACAGCGAGTCTGCGCAGGGACACGGTGAACATTTTGTCTCATCCTCGGCTGGCCGCCAAAGCTCTGCATGGCGCATGCGTGCGACAGCATAAATGCTGTCGTCACAAAAATACGCACTGAATTAGGAGAGAATGCGGAAGATGCACCCGCTTCACATCGTTTATTTGAACGGCCCCGATATCGATCGACTCGGACTCGACAACACTGAGATTTTGGATGCGGTGGAAAGCGGCTTGGATGCCCATGGGCGCCAACGGGCGGTCATGGGGCCCGGCACGCAGCTCGTACCGGAGACCGGTCGCAGCGGACATTTCGACGTCTCGGGAAGCGTGCTTGAATCGTTGGGTCTCGCGGGTGTCATGGTGGCCGGCGCGTTCGTCAACAATCATGAGATCGGCTTGCCGTCCGAGGCGGGCATGCTCACGTTGTTCGATCCCGCCACCGGCGTTCCCCTCGCGGTCTTGAACGCAAATTCGCTCATGCACATACGCACCGGAGCGATGACCGCGGTCGGCGCCAAATACCTGGCGCGCAAGACCAGCAAGGTTCTGGGCCACTTAGGTGCCGGCGCGAGCGCCTATTGGAACATTCGCCTCTTGAATCATCTGTTCGATTTCGACGAAATTCGCGTGCATTCGCCCGCCGCACGGGCTCGAGACACGTTGGATGCGCTGTCCCAGAAGTTGGGCAAGCAGGTTACGTCGGTGCGCAATCGGGAAGAGTGCGTTCGCGGCGCCGACATCGTCGTCGACGCCTCGCAACCGCCGACCGCGGCGCTCGCCGAAACCGAACTCCTCGAGACAGAATGGATACGACCGGGCACCCTCGTGATTGACTGCGCCACCTCGAGCGGCGCTCGCCTGAGGAGCCCTCCAACGCTTGCCGGCATCATCGACAAGGTGGTCGTCGACGATGGCACGGCGTGCAGCGACGACGCGAACAATGGGCACGCCGACCTCGGGCAGATCGTCGCGCAGCGGCGGCCGGGCCGTGAACGCGACGCGGAGGTCATTTTGTACCGTCAATGCGGTCTGGCGCTCGCCGACCTCGCGCTCGCGAGCGTGGTGCTCGACAGGGCCGGCGCAATGTCGATCGGCCAAACATTGCGGTGGGAATGAGCGCGCGGCCCGAGAGCCGTCCTCAACTTTACTGCCGCCACCCTGTCAGCCCTTCTTGACCGGCCTCATCCAGTTCTCGACGGTGGTCTGGCGCGCCCGCGTCAGCGTGAGCTTGCCCTCGGCCGCGGACTGTGTGATCGTCGACCCGGCGCCGACCGTCGCATTCCTGCCAATGGTCACGGGTGCCACCAGCATGCTGCCCGAGCCGATGAACGCGCCGTCTTCGATGACTGTCTGCCACTTGTTGGCGCCGTCGTAATTGCAGGTGATGGTGCCCGCGCCGACGTTGACTTCACTGCCGACGGCGGCGTCCCCGATGTAACTCAAATGATTTACTTTGCTGCCGACGTCGATCGAGCTGTTCTTGACCTCGACGAAGTTGCCGATATGAACGTCCCGTTCCAACTGCGCGCCGGGACGCAAACGAGCGAAGGGACCGATGCGGGAGTTCTCGCCGACCGATGCCTCCTCGATGACGCTGTTCGCCTTGATCTCGGTGTCGGCGCCAATCGTTGAATCGCGGATCACGCAATTCGGGCCTACGGTGACCCGCTCTCCCAGATGCACGGTGCCGATCAATACCGCGCCCACGTCGATGAATACATCGCGCTCCACTGTGACCTCACCGCGAATGTCGATGCGCGTAGGATCGGCCAGCGTCGCGCCGGCCGTCATCAACTCTTCCGCGCGCTCCGCCCGATACGCAGCCTCGACCCGCGCGAGCTGGATCCGGTCATTGACGCCCAGCACTTCCACGGGATGCGCGACCGCGATGGTCGCGATGGGCGCATGCGAATCGACCGCAATCGCGACCACGTCGGTGAGGTAGTACTCAGCCTGTGCGTTGTTCCGGCCCAACCCCGCCAACCATTCGCGTAGCCGGGCGGCCGGTGCGGCCATGAGTCCGGTGTTGGCCTCGCGAATCGAGAGTTGTTGGGCATCGGCGTCCTTGTGTTCGACGATACCGCGCACATGGCCGTGCGTATCACGCAGAATCCGCCCGTAACCGGCGGCGTCCTCGAGGGTCACGGTCAAGAGCGCGAGCGCGCCTGAATCCGCCTTGTGCACCAGCTCACCGAGACAAGCAGCCCGCACGAGCGGCACATCGCCGTACATCACCAAGACCGTGTGGTCATCGGGGATCAGCCCGATCGCCTGCTTGACAGCGTGGCCGGTACCCAGCTGCTCGGCCTGCAGCACCCAGTCGACCGCGCGTTGAGCGAAGGCGGCCTGAACTCGTGCGCCACCATGACCGTACACGACATAGACATGGGCGGGATCCAGATCGCGCGCCGTGTCGAGGACATGTTGCAGGAGCGGTTTGCCCGCCAACGGCTGCAACACCTTCGGCAGGGCGGAATTCATCCGCTTGCCTTGACCCGCTGCCAGTATCACGACGGAAAGCGGCATGGTGGCTCCCGGGGCTGACTGCCCTCAGCGCTTCTTGCGCAGGTGTTGGATCGCTCTCAATTGTGCCAATGCACGGGCGAGTTCCGCCTGGGCTTCGGCGATGTCCATTTTGTCGGCGTGCCCGCGCATGACTTCCTCGGCGCGCGTCTTGGCCGCCTGCGCCGCGGCCTCGTCGAGGTCGGCGGCGCGCGCGGCCGTATCCGCCAGCACCGCGACCGCATGCGGTTGAATTTCGAGCGCCCCACCGCCGACGTAAAAGCTCTGCTCGTCGTGCCCTTCGGCCTGCACGCGCACGACTCCCGCCGTCAACGTCGTCAACAACGGCGCGTGGCGCGGCGCAATGCCGATTTCACCCTCGACGCCGGGCGCGAACACCATGGTCGCCTCGCCCGAAAACATCTGGCCTTCGGGACTGACGATGTCGACATGAATGGTTCCGGCCATGAATGCTTCCCGTCGCCGCTACTGCAGCGTCTTGGCTTTTTCGACGGCCTCTTCGATGCCGCCGACCATGTAGAACGCCTGCTCGGGCAAATGGTCGTATTCACCGGCAATGATGGCCTTGAAGCCGCGAATGGTGTCGGCGAGAGGCACGATCTTGCCGTCGGCGCCCGTGAAGACCTTGGCCACGTTGAACGGCTGCGTCAGGAAACGCTGGATCTTGCGCGCTCGGTAAACGGACAGCTTGTCCTCCTCGGAGAGCTCGTCCATGCCGAGAATGGCGATGATGTCCTGGAGTTCCTTGTAGCGCTGCAGGATCGATTGCACGCCTCGGGCCGTGTTGTAGTGTTCCTCGCCCACGATCAAGGGATCGAGCTGCCGGCTGGTGGAATCCAAAGGATCGACAGCCGGGTACAGGCCGAGCGAGGCGATTTGACGCGACAGCACGACGGTCGCATCCAAGTGGGCGAACGTCGTCGCCGGCGAGGGGTCGGTCAAGTCGTCGGCGGGCACGTAGACGGCCTGCACGGACGTGATGGAGCCCGTCTTGGTCGACGTGATGCGCTCCTGCAGCACGCCCATTTCCTCGGCCAGCGTCGGTTGGTATCCGACCGCCGACGGCATGCGGCCGAGCAACGCCGACACTTCGGTGCCGGCCAGCGTGTAGCGGTAGATGTTGTCGATGAACATCAGCACGTCGCGGCCCTTACCATTGGCCTGTTTTTCGTCGCGAAAATATTCCGCCATCGTGAGGCCGGTGAGCGCGACGCGCAGACGGTTGCCGGGCGGCTCGTTCATCTGGCCGTATACCATGGCCACCTTGTCGAGCACACCCGACTCCTTCATCTCATGATAGAAGTCGTTGCCTTCGCGTGTGCGTTCGCCGACGCCCGCGAACACCGACAGCCCCGAGTGCTGCTTGGCGATGTTGTTGATGAGTTCGAGCATGTTCACGGTCTTGCCCACGCCCGCGCCGCCGAACAGTCCCACTTTGCCGCCCTTCGCGAACGGGATGAGCAGATCGATCACCTTGATGCCCGTGACCAGCAGTTCCTGGCCACCGGTTTGCTCGTCATACGCCGGGGGCGGACGGTGAATCGGCCAATGCACGCTGGCCTCGACCGGGCCCGCTTCGTCCTGCGGCTCGCCGAGGACGTCCATGATGCGGCCCAAAACGCCGGTGCCCACCGGTACCGAAATCGGCTTGCCCGTGTTCGCGACGGTCAGTCCGCGGCGCAGACCCTCGGAGGGTCCCATCGCGATGGTCCGCACGACCCCGTCGCCGAGCTGTTGCTGCACCTCGAGCGTGAGCTTGACGTCATCGAGTTTGAGCGCGTCATAGATCTTGGGAATCTGGTCCCGCGGGAATTCCACGTCGACGACCGCTCCGATGATTTGTACGATTTTTCCGCTGGACATGTTGGACCCTCTAGACGGCCGCGGCCCCGCCGACGATTTCCGACAATTCGGTGGTGATCGCGGCCTGGCGTGCCTTGTTATAAATCAATTGAAGCTCGGCGATCAGATCGCCGGCATTGTCGGTGGCGCTCTTCATGGCGACCATGCGGGCGGCCATCTCGCTGGCGACATTCTCCACCGCGCCTTGATAGACCTGCGACTCGACGTATCGCATCAAAATACCGTCGAGCAATTCGGCGGGACTGGGCTCATATATATAATCCCACCGCTCCTGCAGCTGGTCCTTGTCGGTGGCCTCGACCGGCAGCAGTTGCGACACCGTGCCCTTCTGGCTCATGGTATTCACGAACACATTGTGGACGAGCACGAGGCGATCGATTTCGCCCGACCGATACTGATCGAGCATGACCTTGACGCTGCCGATCAGCTGCGACATCTCGGGGCGGTCGCCCAAGTGAACGGCCGATGCGGCGATCGGCAGCGCCAGGCGCCTGAAGAACGTGACCGCCTTGGTGCCGATCAGACAGAGCTGGATCTTCTGACCCTTGGCCTGTGCCTCCTTGATGGTGGCGAGCGCCGCCTTGAACAGGTTGATGTTGAGGCCGCCCGCGAGGCCGCGATCGGTGGCGATGATGATGAGCCCGAGGGACTTGACCGGCCGTTCGGTCAGGAAAGTATGCTTGTAGTCCGGATTCGCGAGCCGCAGATGTCCGATCACGTTGCGCAGCTTTTCGGCATAGGGGCGCGCCGCCTTCATGCGGTCTTGAGCCTTGCGCATCTTGCTCGCAGCGACCATCTCCATGGCCTTGGTGATCTTCTGAGTATTCTTGATACTCGAGATCTTGGAGCGGATTTCCTTGGCGCCTGCCATGCGTCAGACCGTCGCGAAGAATTCTTCGCAGCACTTCTTGAGCGACGCTTCGACTTCCTTCGACAAGTCCGGCTTGTCGACGATGGTCTTGAGCAGCGGCCCGTAGTTGGTGCGCGCGAAGGATTGGAGGCCCGCCTCGGTGTCCACCACCTTGTTGCGCGCCACCTTGTCGAAGAAGCCGCTGTTCGCCGCATAGAGCGACAGCGCCATTTCGGCCACCGACATCGGGGCATATTGCTTCTGTTTCATGAGCTCGGTGACGCGCACGCCGCGCTCCAGCTGCTTGCGCGTGGCTTCGTCCAGATCGGACGCGAACTGCGAGAAGGCCGCGAGTTCGCGATATTGCGCGAGCGCCAGTCGGATGCCGCCGCCGAGTTTCTTGATGATGTTGGTCTGCGCAGCGCCGCCGACGCGCGACACGGAGATGCCGGCGTTGATGGCGGGCCGAATTCCGGCATTGAACAGGTCGGATTCCAGAAAGATCTGGCCGTCCGTGATGGAGATGACGTTCGTGGGCACGAACGCCGTCACGTCGCCGGCCTGGGTCTCGATGATCGGCAGGCCGGTCAGAGAACCCGTCTTGCCCTTGACGCGGCCGTTGGTCGCCTTCTCGACGTACTCTTCGTTGACGCGGGCGGAGCGCTCGAGAAGGCGCGAGTGCAGGTAGAACACGTCGCCCGGGTAGGCTTCGCGGCCCGGCGGCCGGCGCAGCAACAGCGAAATCTGCCGGTAGGCAACCGCCTGTTTCGACAGGTCATCATAGACGATCAGCGCATCCTCGCCATTGTCCATGAAGTACTCGCCCATGGCGCAACCCGCATAAGGAGCGAGGTATTGCATTGCGGCGGGGGTCGACGCCGATGCGGCGACGATGATGGTGTGAGCGAGCGCGCCGTATTCCTCGAGCTTGCGCACGACATTGGCGATGGTGCTCTGCTTTTGACCGATCGCGACGTAGATGCACTTCACGCCGGTGGTCTTCTGGTTGATGATGGTGTCGATGGCCACCGCCGACTTGCCGGTCTGACGATCGCCGATGATGAGTTCGCGCTGGCCGCGGCCCACCGGCACCATCGAGTCGATGGCTTTGAGCCCGGTCTGCACCGGCTGGGATACGCTCTTGCGGAAGATGACGCCGGGCGCCACGCGCTCGAGCGGAGCCTTCGCGGTGCTCGCGATCGGTCCCTTGCCATCGATGGGTACGCCCAACGCGTCGACCACGCGACCCAGCAACTCCGGTCCCACCGGCACCTCGAGGATGCGGCCCGTCGTCTTGACGGTGTCGCCTTCGACGATGTTCTTGTAATCGCCGAGCACGACGGCACCGACGGAATCTTGTTCCAGGTTGAGCGCCAGACCGAAGGTGTCAGTGCCGAACTGCAGCATTTCGCCATAGCGCGCGTCGCCAAGTCCGTGCACGCGCACGATGCCGTCGGTCACGCTGACGACGGTGCCGACATTGCGGTCCTCGGTCGCCGATTGAAACTTCTCGATTCGCGCCTTGATGAGGTCGCTGATTTCAGATGCCTTGATGGACATGATTTGCCTTCTTAGATGTCATTGGGCCCGGTTTTCAAACGGACGACTCTGGTTCAATTGCTGAGATCGGACGCCATCCGCTGCAGGCGGCCGTTGATCGAGCCATCGATCACGAGGTCACCCGCGCGAATGACCGCGCCTCCCAACAAGGCGGGATCGATGGCGGTCGTCATCCGCACGTCCCGCTTGAAGCGGGTCTTCAATGCGGTCGCCAGTTTCGTCTTCTGGCCGTCGGAAAGCGCGACCGCCGACGTCACCTGCACGTCGACTTCGTTCTCGTAACGGGCCCGCAGCAGCTCGTATTGCGCAGCGATGTCCGGCAGGACTTGGAGCCGCTTATTTTTCGCGAGCAGCCGCACGAAGTTCTGCCAATACTCGTCGGCACCACCGCCCAGCCCGGCGAACAGCGACACCACCTGGTCGGGACTCATCTGCGGATTCGTGATGAGGTCTGCGATGCGCAAGTCGGTGACCAAGGCAACGCCCGCGTGCAGCGCCGCCGACCAGGCCGGCAACGCCTTGGCATCCCGTGCCCACATGAAGGCCGCTTTCGCGTACGGCCGGGCAATGGTCGCCGCTTCAGCCATTCGCGATCTCCAGCTCGAGTTTGTCGAGCAGCGCGGAATGGGTCTTCGGATCTATCTCACGCTCCAGGAGGTGCGACGCGCCCAGAACCGCGAGTGACGCCACCTGCTTGCGCAGGCCTTCGCGCGCCTTGGTGGTGTCGACCGCGATCTCCTCGTGCGCTTGGGTCAGGATGCGCCGGCGCTCGGCCAGCGCGGAGTTCTTCGCTTCCTCGATGATCTCGGCGGAACGCTTGCCGGCCTGATCGACGATTTGCACGGCCTTGTCGCGCGCCTCGCGGATGATCTCCTGTGCCTTGATCTTCGCCTCTTCGAGATCTTTCTGCGCGCGGCTGCCGGCGGCCAGCCCGTCCGCGATCTTCTTGCGCCGCTCCTCGATTGCCGCCATGAGCGGCGGCCAGAGATAGCGCATGACGATCAGGACCACCGCGAAGAACGCGATGCCCTGGATGATTAGCGTGACTGCGATGTCCATGGCCTAAAGCTCCTGAAGCGACCCGTTACTTGCCGGTGAACGAGCCGGTGAACGGATTCGAGAAGATCAGCAACAAGGCGATGGCGACGCCGATGATGGGAACGGCGTCGAGCAAGCCAGCGACGATGAACATCTTGGTCTGGAGCATCGGCGTCAACTCCGGCTGGCGGGCCGAGCCTTCCAGGAACTTGCCGCCCAGCAGCGCAAAGCCGATGGCCGTGCCGAGCGCGCCGAGACCGATCAACAGGCCGACCGCGATTAAGGTGAAGCTCATGACTTGAGCCAGCTCTTGTGCATTTCCCATCTATATCTCCAAGGTCTTTAGGTCTAAGGTGAATTCAACTAGTGCTTTTCGGCAGCCTGACTCAAATAAACGATCGTCAACATCCCAAAAATGAAGGCCTGCAGCGTGATGATCAAAATGTGGAATAGGGTCCAGACCACGTCGGCCACGAACTGTACTGCGCTCCACACGTAGGTCGACGCATGCGCGAAACTGGACTCGAGCGTCAGGCCCGCGATCAGCACGAAGATGAGCTCGCCGGCATACATGTTGCCGAACAATCGCAGACTCAAGGACAGCGGGCGCACCAGCTCCTCGATCACGCGCAGCAGCAGATTGGGCGCCGCCGTCAGTATCTTGCCGATCACCCCGTGCGCGTGGAACGGCGCGGTGAGCCATTCGCCGAAGAAGCCGACCACGCCTTTCTCCGCGATGCCGACGTACCAAATGAGCAGGAACACGGTGATCGACATGCCGAGGGTCGTGTTGATGTCGGCGGTCGGCACCACACGCAGGTGATCGACACCCACTTCGTGGGCGGCCCAGGGCAAGAGGTCGACGGGGATCAGATCCATGAAATTCATGAGAAAAACCAGCGCGAAAATCGTGATCGCGAGCGGTGCGATCAATTTGCTCTTGCCGTGAAAGGTTTCCTTGACCGTGCCGTCGACCATCTCGACGAGGATTTCGAAAGCCGCCTGCAGCTTGCCGGGCACGCCGCTCGTGGCGCGCCGCGCGGCCATGCCGAACAGCACGATGAACAAGAGCGCGAGCCCGAGCGTGATGGCGACGCTGTCCAAGTGAAACGCCCAAAAGGCATGTGCGTGGTCGACGATGTGCCCGTCATCCACGGTCAGATGCGTGAGGTGATGCTGGATGTATTCCGTCAGCCCTCCGGAGCCGCCCTCAGACGCTGCCATTCGATTTTCCTCGTTTCCCCACTAAACCGAGCCAATATCCGAACTGCCCGAAAACCAATCCCGTCAACAGCGGCAGCGGCGGCAGCTGCAAGCGCGCAAACGCCGCCCAAATCGCGAGCACATACCAAAACCACTTCAAGGACTCGGCCGCGAACAAAGCGCGGCGTAGCACCGTTGCCGGAGCGATGCCCGGCGCGAACATGCGCCAGCCGAAGATCCCACTGCCGATTGCCACGATCAGGCCGCCAGTCAATCCCGACCATGCCGCCCGAGCGCCTCCAGCGAACCAGAAGGTGAGCGCCACCAATATTGCGCAGCCCACCTGCAGGAGCGTGACTCGAATGACGAGCCGCTTTCCCGCACCCAAGACGTCAATCATTCAAAGAAGGCCGGCGCGAAACCCAATCGGCGCAGTACCGGGCCGCAGTTGCAAACGCAGTGACGTCGATCCACCGATTCATCGGCAAACGGCCGCTGCGTAAAAGCCGCCGCATTATAGTGAGGCTTGCCCCGAGTCACAAGGCAATGATCGTCCTTAGATTTTTGACAGATTGCTTTTTGACACATTGCGCCGGCCCGATTCAACGAATATGGGCCAAGATACCTTCCAATTCATCGAGACTGTTGTAGGTCACGACCAGCTTGCCCTTTCCCGAGGAAGCGTGCTGAAACAGCACTTTGGCGCCCAGTTTGTCAGCCAGTTCCCGCTCAAGGCGCTGGATGTCCGGATCGGAGGCCTTGGGCGCCTTCGCGGTGGGCGCCTGAGACGACAGACGGCGGACCCACGCTTCCGTGTCGCGCACCGACAGGCCCTTGGCCGCAACCATATTGGCAACCTCGATTTGCTGGGCGCGAGTGGTCAGACCAAGCAATGCCCGCGCATGGCCCATCTCGATGCTGCGCTGCTCCAGCAGGAGCTTCACTTCGTCCGCGAGTTCCATCAGGCGCAAGAGGTTGCTGACGGCGACCCGGGACCGGCCGACGGCATCGGCCGCCGCCTGGTGGGTCAGCCCGAACTCTTCGATCAAGCGGAACAAGGCGCGCGCTTCTTCGAGGGGATTCAAGTTTTCGCGCTGGATGTTCTCGATCAGCGCCATGGCCACGGCGGCCTCGTCCGGGACGTCGCGAATGACGGCCGGGATCTCGGTCATGCCGGCAAGCTGCGCAGCGCGCCAGCGCCGCTCTCCGGCGATGATTTCGTAACGCGGCGACTCGCCGGGATGGGCATGGGGCAGCGGCCGGACGAGGATGGGTTGTATCAAGCCTTGCGCCTTGATCGAATCAGCGAGTTCATTCAGCGATTCCGGGCGCATGTCGACTCTCGGCTGGTACTTGCCGCGCGACAAGAGGTCCACGGGTAGATTCGCCAGACGCTCGCCCACCAACGCCGGTGCGCTGCGCTCGGGATCGGCAGCACGCGCTCGATGCGCGGCCAACAACGGGCTCAGTTCGGCAAGACCGCGACCCAAAGACGATTTTCTGCCGGATGACATGGTTCAAGTTCCCGTTGGCGAGGGGTTCGACGGCTGGGGCACGGACGAGCGCTCGTCGCGACGGATCATTTCACCCGCGAGCGCCAGATACGCAAGGGCACCGCGCGATTCCCTGTCGTGGAACAGCGCCGGCTTGCCGAAGCTCGGGGCCTCGGCGAGCCGGATGTTGCGCGGAATCATCGTGCGAAACACCTTGTCGCCGAAATGCTGGATGAGCTCCGCGGACACCTCGTTCGCCAGGTTGTTCCGCGGATCGAACATGGTACGCAGCAATCCCTCGATCTCCAATTCGGTGTTGAGCGAGCCTCGAACCTGTTCGATCGTCTGGGTGAGCGCGCTCAGTCCCTCGAGCGCGTAATACTCGCATTGCATCGGCACCATCACCGAGTCCGCCGCCACCAGCGCATTCAGGGTCAGCATGTTGAGCGACGGCGGGCAATCGATCAAGATCACGTCGAAGTGCTCGCGTATGGGCTTGATCGCCGTGCGCAGCTTGAATTCGCGGCCGACTGCCATCGTCAGGAGGCGGACCTCGGCCACCGTCAGGTCCTGATTGGACGGCATCAGCATGAAGCCGCCATGCTCCACCGGCACGAGAGCCTCGCGCGCCGAGCATTCGCCGAGCAACACGTCGCAGGTGGTGCGCGACGCCGCGTTCTTGTCGACGCCGCATCCCATGGTCGCGTTGCCCTGCGGGTCCAGATCGATCAGCAACGTGCGCCGCTTGGTCGCCGTCAGCGAGGCGGCAAGATTGACGGCGGTCGTGGTCTTGCCGACTCCACCCTTTTGATTTGCTACGGCAATGACGCGATTCATGATTTGCTCGATGTGGGACGGGCCGCGGCGGGACGGCCACCGCCCAGCTTGGCCGGTGAGAGTTCCACAACATGCCGCTGATCGTCCAGCCCGGGAAGTTTGAGGCGATGCACGGCGACGACCCGGAACGATTTCGGGACTGCCGACAGTTCCTCATCGGGGCGTTTGCCCTTCATCGCCAACAGCCGTCCGTCCGGCGCGCACAGGTGGCCCGCGTAGGCCACGAAGTCGGCCAACGACGCCAAGGCGCGCGCCATGACGGTATCGAACAGTTCGAAGGGCCGATGAGCTTCCGCCCTGGTATGGATCACCTCCACGTTGGCACAGCCGAGACGGTCCGCCGTCTGCATCACGAACCGGACCTTCTTTGCCGTGGCTTCGATCAGGGAAAAACTCCGCCCCGGGTTCGCAATGGCCAGCGGCAAACCGGGGAAGCCAGCCCCGGTGCCGACATCGACCAGGCGGTTGCCGCGCAGATAGGGCTGCAGGCTCAAGCTGTCGAGTATGTGCTTGCGCAACATGCCCGGGCGGTCACGGATCGCCGTCAGATTGAAGTGCGCATTGGCCTCCTCCAACGCGTCGACCAGCTGCACCAGCGTCTCGGCCTGCCGCGGGTCGAGCACGAGCCCCAAATCGCTCGCTCCCGCGAGCAACAACGCAAGGTCGGCGGCCCGCGTCACGGCGTTGCCGCAATGCCAGAATCTTTACGGTTCGGACGATGCGTCATGCACGGTCTCGGAAGGCGGTGAATCGGTCAGCGTCATCGACACCGTGGCGGGATCGTCGGACAGCAGCCCCAACCGCGCGCTGAATGCGACACGTCCATCCCGACCCTCGCAGGCGTCGCCACTGCCCACCGCGGACGGCGTGGTCTTCAGCCACAGAGCGCATGCGGCCGCAAAGACCCGCGGCGCGGCGGCGGCGGGCAGTTCCACCGCGGCCTCGATACGATTCAAGCGGTCGTGGTCGAAGCACAGCAGGTATTGTGCCGGCTGCCGACCCAGGAAACGAGGCGGTGCGCCGGCGGTGGCGAAGCAATCTTTGTCCGCCGCCTCGGCACGCGAGGTCTCGTCGTGGAACTGAAGCACCTCGTGCAGCGGCACGGGACTCGCCTTCAACAACGATCCGAACGGGACGAGCACCAACCCATGCCAATCGTACGAGGCATCGGTGGCAGCGGCGGCGGCATCCGCAACCGGCTGATCCCGCCCCGGCGCACGCGCGGGAGATCGTGGCGACGTGCACGCCGCCAACGCCAACAGCACGCCCACACCAGCCGGCAGCGCGAGGCGGCGCGCGCCGGCTCTCACGAGCGACGCCGCGACAGCCATGCATGCAAACCGGCGGCGTTGAGCGCCACGTCCCCATCGAGTCCGGCGTGCCGCTCTGCCGCGGTGCCGGCAAAGCCGTGCCGGTCGAGTCGCGTGGACAGATGCTCGAACAGCATCGGAATCATCCTCTGCACACGATCCGACTCACCGGCGACGCCTGAGGCGATGCGCACGAACGCATCGAGGTCCGCATGCAGGTCGAGACTCAATCGAGCGATCGGTTCCACACGGCTGTAATGCGTCAAATACGCGATAGTCGCGCCGGATGCGACGATCCGCTCGATCGACGCGTGCAGCTGTGCCGGATCGAACTGGCTGGGGCTCGTGGTCGGAAAAATGAAAGGACCAGCGGCCGTGTCGAATTCGCGATAACTCACGCCGAACGTATCGCCGGTGAAGATCTCTGACGTATCGCGATCCAATATGCACAGGTGATGCAAGGCGTGACCCGGCGTGTGCATGAACTCCAGCGTGCGTCGGCCCAAAGTCACGCGGCGCCCATCCTCCACGGCGTCCACACGCCCCGCCGGGATGCCGCGGATCTCGCCATATTCCCTCGAAAAGCGTTCATCCCCATACACGCCGCGTGTCGCCGCCACCAGCTGCGACGGATCGATGATGTGCGGCGCACCCCGCGGATGCACGAGGACTCGAGCTCGCGGCAGAGCCGCCGCCAACCTTCCTGCGCCACCCGCGTGATCAAGATGCACGTGCGTCAGAATGATGTAGTCGACGGCGTCGACACCGAGGTCGAGGTCGGACAGCGCGGCCAACAGGTTCGGCACCGAGAAGTGCGTGCCCGTATCGACGAACGCGGCATGACCGTCGGCAACGATGAGATGGCTCGCATCCAGGCGCGCTCGGACGTACTCGGTGTCGATGGCGATGACGCCGGCACCCACCCGCTCATGCAGTACCTTGCTCATTCAGGCGGGCGCCAACCGATGCTCGAGCTCTTCGAGTTCGGCCGCAGCATCGGCATCGGCATGCTGCAGTTGTTCGACGGCTCGCCGCAAAGCCATGACGGCCGTGTCCTTGATTCGTGCGCAGGTCGACGTGTAGTGAGCACGCCAATCGGCCATCAGTTCGGGTTCGAGGCCGGGGTAATCGCGATCGTTCAGCATGGAATCGAGGATCATGGCGCACACCGCCAGCTGTTGAATGCGCGGCAGCGACAGCGTGGGTGTCGAGAGGCCTTCAGCGAAGCAGCGGCGCAAATAGGCCGGCGGATCCGCGCTTGCGATCTCATCGAGCTGATCGCGGACATCATAGGATTTCAAAAGATGGTCGAAGCCTGCCATGGGCGCCATTATCCGCGTCGTGTGAGAACATAGGAATAATGAGCCAGAATTATTTGTGCATTGGCACGATCGCAATCCTCTTGTTGAATACGGTGGGTTTCGCGGCATCGCATCTAGAGCGCGGCAGCTTGATTTACGACAACGTGCCTGGCGCAGACGCCGCGTCGGCCGACTCGCCACTGGACGGATATCTCCGCGGGCGGCAGGCAGCACCGTTGAATTGGTCCCCCAAAGGACAGCTGTTGGTCATGACGCGCTTTGGCGAGGTCGACCAACTGCATGTGGTCGACAAACCTGACGGCGAGCGCCGGCAGATCACTTTTTTGCGCGAACCCGTCATCGATGGCGCGTTCACGCCGGATCCCGCTCGTAATGCCTTTCTGTATTCGAGTGATGTGGGCGGCAACGAGAATGCTCAGCTCTATTACCAGCACGTTGGCGACGCACACCCCAAGCTGCTCACGGACGGCAAATCCAGGAATGGCGGAGCGTTATGGTCCAACAATGGCCGGCAAGTGGCTTTCTTCTCCACCGCGCGCGACGGCGCGACCTACGACATCGACATCATCGAACCCGAGACGGGGGCTTTGCCGCGCCTTGCCGTCAGCGGCGATGGTGCGGCCTGGTATCCCGTCGACTGGTCACCCGATGATCGCAAGCTGCTGGTCTTGAAACGGGTGTCCAGCGCCGAGGCGTATCTTTACGTCGTCGACCTGAGTTCTGGCCAGAAGCGCGAAGTCGATCCATCGCCCGGCAAGGTCGGCATCGCCAGCGCGAAATTCTCGCGGGACGGTCAGGGTGTCTACTTGATCTCGGATCGAGACGCGGAATTCGCCAGGCTGCGCTACGTCAGTCTGTTCACGGCCGAGAAGAGCCTGATCTCGGGGTCGATCCCTGGCGACGTCGAGGATTTGGCGATTTCGCGGGACGGTCATTACCTCGCCTATGTCAGCAACGAAGAGGGCATGGGGAAACTCAACGTCGTGGATTTGAAGAGCCACCAAGATCTCACGCCGCCGAGGCTGCCGTTTCCAGGAATCATCGATCATTTGAGCTTCGATGCCGAGGGCAATCGGCTTGCCTTTGGCTACTCGACGGCCACTCTGCCCCACGATGCCTACGTGCTCGATTTGGCCACCAACCATGTGGAGGCGTGGACGCACAGCGAGGTTGGGGCGGTGGACACCAGCCATTTCGTGGTCCCGCATCTCGTCGAATTGCCGACATTCGACCGACAGGACAATCACCCCCGCGAAATACCAGCGTATGTATACGAGCCGGTCACGCCGGGACCCCACGCCGTGCTCATTTTGCTGCACGGAGGACCCGAATCGCAGTTCCGCCCGGGCTTTGATCCGTGGATTCAATATGTGGTCGATGAACTCGGATTTGCCGTCGTCGCCCCCAATCTGCGCGGTTCATCCGGCTACGGCAAGACCTACCTCGCGCTCGATAACGGTCCGCTGCGCGACGATGTCGTCAAGGACTTGGGCGCCGTCATCGTATGGGTTGGGCTGCAGGGTCGTTTCGACGCCAAGCATGTGGTCGTGGCCGGCGCGGGATATGGCGGCTATCTGACTCTCGCCGCGCTCGTCAATTACAGCGACCGTCTGGCCGGCGGGGTGGACGTGGCCGGTATGGGCGACTTCATCAGCTTTTTAACCAACACCGCACCGTACCGCCAGAATCAGCGCCGCGCCGAGTACGGTGACGAGCGCGATCCGGATACGCGTGCCTTTTTGCGCCGGATATCGCCGCTCACCAATGCCGACCGCATCGCGCGTCCGCTGCTCGTGGTGCAAGGCAAGAACGATGCGCGCGTTCCCTCGAGTGAATCGGATCAGATGGTCAACCGTTTGCGCAGCCGCGGCGTCGACGTCGGGTATGTGCAAGCCAAGGACGAAGGCCACGAATTCAAGAAAGCGCAAAATCGCGAGGCGTACTATCGAGCGTTCGCCGATTTCTTAGTGCAGGCGCTGCGCGCCGAACCCGCGGGGTCGCAGCGACCGCATCCTTGAATGTCCGAACGCTGGCGGTGCGCGACGCTGCGTGAACCGTCGAACCGCACCAGGTTTACTTGCTGGTGGTCTTCGCGGTCGCCAGCGGCGACGGTTGGCTCGCGAAATAGGCGGCCGCGACCCGGATGTCGTCGTCGGTCTTGAGCAATTGCGCCATGCCGTCCATGACGACGTTCTTGCGCCGCCCGTTATGGTAAGTGGTGAGCGCCTGTTCAAGGTAATCGACGTGTTGACCGGCCAATACGGGCGGCTTGGGGTTGAGCGGCGCATCGACGCCGAGGCCATTATCGCCGTGACAGGCGGTGCATGCGGCCACCTGTGCGGGCGCGGTGCCCACGATCTTGGTGCTGGGCTTCACGGGATCGCCCCCCTGAAGGTACGCGGCTATGTCAGCCATGTCTTGATCGGACAGCGAAGACGCCTGCGCATGCATGGTGGCATGCGGACGCTCGCCCGATTTATATTCCTGCAACGCGGACACAATGTACGCGGCATGCTGATGGCGCAACCGCGGCACGCTGTAGTCGGGATACGCGTTCTTGTAATCGTCGATCCCATGACAACCGACGCACGTGTAAAACTTCTTCTGACCGATCACCGGGTCCCCGACCACCGCCGCCGGGGTTCCCGCTGCCGGCGCATCGGCCACGGCACCGCGGACCACCCCTAGCGCCAACGCAGCCAACACCGGCAGGCCCGAAGCCAGTGCCAAACCATTCAATCGAGCGCGCATCTAAATTCTCCGGGCCCCGTGGGTCAAACGGGGCGATGTTAACGAGACGATGTTAAAGAGTGGACGGCGAAATTGCCAGCGAACGACTCATGCGGCATGCTCGCGTTTCTTCAGGTGCACGAGCAACAATGAGACCGCTGCCGGGGTCAGTCCCGGGATGCGTGCCGCTTGACCGAGCGTTGCCGGCCGGACATCGCACAGGCGCTGGCGCGCCTCGGTCGACAAGCCGCCGACAGCCGCATAATCGAGATCGGGCGGCAGTCGCAACGCTTCGCTCTGCACCTGGCGCTCGATTTCCTCGGCCTGCCGCTTCAAGTAGCCGGAGTACTTCGCCTGCACCTCGACCTGCTCCGGCACCTGGTCGCGGAGCCGTTCGTCGCCGCGCCAATCATCCGCCGCTTCCCCATCGCTCATTTCCGGCGCGCCGCCCACATCCCACGGCGCGACTCGGGCGAGGTCTCCATAGGCGAGTTCGGGCCGGCGTAACAGGTCGATGGCGTGGGTTTCGCGCAGCAGCGGCGACCCAAGCTTGGCAAGCAACGCGGCATCGGTCTGCGATGGGCGCACGACGGCAGCGGTCAATCTCGCGACCTCGTCGGTCACGGCAGCGCGTTTGCGCTGAAAAAATGCCCATCGCGCGTCGTCGACGAGGCCGAGCTCGCGCCCACGTTGCGTCAAACGCAGATCCGCGTTGTCTTCGCGCAGGGACAGGCGGTATTCGGCTCGGCTGGTGAACATCCGGTAGGGCTCGGCGGCCCCGCGCGTGATGAGATCATCGACCAGCACGCCGATATACGCTTCACTGCGCTGCGGGCACCACGCGTCGCGGTCGCGGGCCTTGAGTGCCGCGTTTGCTCCCGCCAGAATGCCCTGGGCGGCCGCTTCTTCGTAGCCCGTCGTGCCGTTGATCTGACCCGCGAAAAACAAGCCGGCAATGGATTTGGTTTCCAGGCTGTGCCGAAGATCCCGGGGGTCGAAAAAATCGTACTCGATCGCATAACCGGCGCGCGTCAGGTGCGCGTGTTCGAAACCCTTGATGGTGCGTACGAACTCCTGTTGAACGTCGAACGGCAGGCTGGTCGAGATGCCATTCGGATAAATCTCGTGGGTATCGAGACCCTCGGGTTCGATGAAGATCTGATGCGAAGAGCGATCCGCAAAACGCACCACCTTGTCCTCCACCGACGGGCAATAGCGGGGACCCACGCCCTCGATCAATCCGGAGAAAAGAGGAGAGCGGTCGGTGGCGGCGCGAATGATGTCGTGCGTGCGTGCATTCGTGGCGGTGATGTGACAAGGAACTTGCCGCGGATGCGCGGCGCGCGTTCCCAAATAGGAAAAAACCGGACGCGGGTCGTCGCTGCGCTGCACCGTGAGACCGGAAAAATCGATGCTGCGGCCGTCGATACGCGGCGGTGTGCCGGTCTTGAGACGACCGACACGCAATGCCATGTCGCGCAGCCGCGCCGCCAACCGGTTAGAGGGCGCATCACCCGCCCGCCCGCCGGGATGGCTCTCCAAACCCACGTGAATCTTGCCGCCGAGAAACGTGCCCACCGTCAGCACGACGGCGGCCGCGCCAAACCCGATGCCGCCCTGGGTGAAAACGCCCCGAACCTGCCCGCCGGTGATGGCCAGATCGGCCGCCTCGGCTTGAAAAATCCGCAAGTGCGGCTGCGTCTCGAGCAGGCGGCGGATGGCGCGCCTGTACAGTTGACGATCGGCCTGCACCCGCGTGGCGCGCACCGCGGCACCTTTGCTGGCATTCAAGGTGCGGAATTGAATGCCAGCCTGGTCGGCCGCCACGGCCATGGCGCCGCCCAGCGCATCGATTTCCTTGACCAGGTGACCCTTGCCGATGCCGCCGATCGCCGGATTGCAGCTCATCTGCCCCAGCGTCTCGATGTTGTGGGTGAGCAGCAGAGTCTCGCAGCCCATGCGGGCGGACGCGAGCGCGGCCTCGGTGCCGGCGTGGCCGCCCCCGATCACGATGACATCGTATGACTCGCTGAAACGCATGGCGCCGAAGTTTACTCCACGGTTACCGGAATGCCGGCGAATTTGCCGCGCCACTGCTTCGGTCCGGTCTCATGGACCGATTCGCCACGGGCGGTGACCGCCACGGTCACAGGCATGTCACGGACCTCGAATTCGTAGACGGCCTCCATGCCGAGTTCGGGAAACGCGACGACGCGGCTGCTGCGAATGGCGTTCGACACCAAAAAAGCCGCGCCGCCCACCGCAATCAAATAGGCGGAGCGATACCGGGCGATGGACGCGACGGTCTCGGGTCCGCGCTCGGCCTTGCCGATCATGGCCAAGAGTCCGGACTTGCCGAGCATGGTGTCGGTGAAGCGATCCATGCGGTTCGCCGTGGTGGGACCGGCAGGCCCCACCACCTCCGCGCCGACGGGGTCGACCGGGCCCACGTAGTAGATGAGCCGTCCCGTGAAATCGAGTCCCTCGGGGAGCGGTTGACCGGCGTCCAGCAAAGCACATATACGTTTGTGCGCGGCATCGCGTCCGGTCAACAGTTTTCCGGACAACAGCAGTCGTTCGCCCGGTTG
>Ga0209208_10004383_pt1 | contig 20008 bp, 12 predicted proteins | sample S1TSphfallax_3_FD_187694 | JGI IMG/M metagenome (GOLD analysis project Ga0209208, IMG submission 187694) | Host-associated microbial communities from peat moss isolated from Minnesota, USA - S1T2_Fd - Sphagnum fallax MG (SPAdes) (version 2) | ecosystem: Host-associated > Plants > Peat moss >...
TCAAGCAAATGTGATTAACTAGCTTTCCATATGTTTTTAGTGCTCTCGAGTTCCAATTTGGAGGGTCATCATGTCCTCATTGGTACTTATCGTTGTGAGGGCAATGTGGCCGGCTAACCTTCTTCTATGGTTTGTCCACCAAATACCTTTTATAAATAACCTTTTGGTCTTTCCCAAAATTTGCAACAAAAAAATTGTACAAATTTTCTTACAATATGAAATTGTACTTAAAACTTTTCAATCCATATAATTCCTTCTTAAATCGTTGTCTTGTTCTTGACAATATCATTGTGTGGGAATGTTGATTGAATATTTGTCTCGTTTTTTTACATTGTCATTGTGTAAATGTTGATTGAATATTTATCTTGTTTTCTACAATATCATTGTGTAAATGTTGATTGAAATTTTATCCTTCTTTTTTTTACAATGTCATTGTGTCAATGTTGACTTAATATTTATCTTGTTTTTCGCAATGTCATTTGTGTAAATATTAATCATTTCAAGAAAACATTTCATCAAAAATCACTATTTAAAACATCCATCAATTGCCAACAACCCAAATCCTCCTACATGTAATCCACTACATTTTGAATTCTATTGAGGTGAATTAAAACATGACAAATACAATTTTCAAAAACATAACCCATGGATGATGTTGTCATAAAAATGGTTTGAAAATGATTGATTTTTTCATTCATCATGAAAATAATAGATACTTTTAACAATTTTTTTGGAAAATAATATAATACACCAAAGCAATTTAATTATTAAATAAATTAACATTAGGATGTTAAATTCATTAAGGTATCTCATTAGTAGAATGGATTTTGATTGAGATATCAATTTATTGGAAAAAATAAAATAAAATAAAACTTTAAACATGTATTCAATTCTTTATATTAGGTGAAGGCCTATTATTTTAACTTTTTTTTTTTTGTTTGAAAAATGACTCATGTTCTTTGCAACTTTACACATAAATGTCCATATCAATGTTGGGTAATAGCAAACTAACATGATAATTTTTGTGGACAAAATGCTCCATATTACCTAATTTTGTAATGTTAAAATTTATTTAAATGTGAATCATGTGCCAAAAATTAAACAAATTTGATCCATTGCAAAAAACCATTCACTTAAAATATTTATTTAACACTCATGTTATGTAAAATAAATCCTAACAAAAATGATAAAACTACAAACTTTGTTAGGAAAATGTTAACCAAAAAATATATATGGACTTTTGAATGTTTCTTGGATCTAAGTGTGTTTTCCTTTAATGAATCATATATTAAATCCATATAAAATGAATTTTTTTTTTAAAATCAAAAAACATATTCACATAAAAAATATAAAAACATTAGTTGAAACTGAAATAATATAAGTTGTTAATATTAATTATATCATTTAAAAAGTAATCTTGATTGTGTTTTGAATGGTAATGCTTAGAAACTTTTTGTTTCGCAATGTTTTTTAAACCATGAAAAACATTAGTTTCGAATTTCAAACATGTTTGAAAGATATTTTATATTCATTGGATTATTTTGACAAGGGATGTCACAAATACAATAGACATTTTCAACAATAATTTTATATATTAAAATTGGAAACATTGATTTAAACATTTTTTTTAAAAAAAATAGTTCCTTTGTTTGCATTGCACCTATATTCAAAAAACATCGAGTTTATAGTAAGTTGAATGCAATGTTTGAAGAACTTTAATATAATAAAAATAATTAATACCTTTTTAAAAAATTAGTTAGTGAAAATAGTGTTTCAAACGTACTTTTCCATTAAAACTTTGATTATGACTACAATGTGAAAATTTTGAAAACATATATTATTAAATTTTACCCATTTATCAATTTTAAATAATTTTTAAATAATTAAATTATTGGTTTTATCTATTTGAAGTTTTTTTTTGCAAGGTTGGTGATGCACTTTTAGGTTTTTTAAATGATATCAAGGGTAAAAAACCTATTGATTTTCAAGGTCATAATTGATTGTAAATTTAATGTGCATTATTTTGTTCTTAAAAGAAAAATGTTGGATCAAAATTCCAAGACATTAATTCTAAAAATAAAATAAAACTCACAAATAAGAATTCAAAGTGAGATTAATTTGCACAAACCAAAAAATAACTAATTTTAAGTTGAAAGCAAAATGGGTAAATTAAACTCATAGGACACATCACAACTCAAACTCAAAGTACAACCACCACCTCTTTTCCTATTGAATCTTTTATGACAAACAATAAGGACTACATCAAAGTTCCAAAAAGGTCCAAAAGGGAATCTTAAATTTTTTTGATAAAATGTAGTTAACATTGATTAAACCTTAGTTAAAATAAAATTTGACTCAACATTGGATAAATCTTGATTTAAAAAAAATCTAACTAAACCTTTCCTAAACATCGGTTCAAAAAGTTTTTGGCTAATAATGGTTAAACTTTGGCCAAATTAAAATTTTATCAAACTTTCACATATTTAAACTATGGAAAAATTAAATTTGTTTAAACTTTGGTGAATCTAAAAATTTTAATTAATTAATAATTGATAATGAAAATGTTAACTAATGATTTATTAAAGATTGGTTTTTTAATAATTATTTTTAATGAATATTTAGTTGAATAATAAATTATTAATATTATGTTTTCAACTAATTAAATAACTTGGAATTCATAATTACTTATTACATATAGTATATAGTTAAGAACTATTATTATTATTTATTTATTTATTTATTTATTTAACTTGATTATCGAATTATTAATTTAAATATTAATTTGCATACCTATTAACCTATTAGGAGTCCAACTAATATGAAAATTCAACTTACAAAACCAATATGAATGAACTAAACTGAGATATCTTAATTAATTAAAAGGTTGAAAACTAGATGTCTTAAAACTCAAGATTTGAAAATGACTACAAAATAACAATGTTTAATAATGAATATTACTTTAAAATAAGGTTTAACAAAATATAAATCCTATATTTTTTGAATTAAAAGTATTTATAGTTAACAAAATAGAAAAGCTACTATAAGAAAATAATGAATACTCTACCACAAGAAAACAAAAAAACTATAAGCCTATCACAAAGAAAAAATTATGAATTAAACATGGTAAATTTGATAAACTAAAAATGTTTGAAGTTTAATTGTCTTGGCTTTCAAATTTCCAAGAATCTAAATATGTATAAGGAGAAATTAAATTGTTCATGGAAAATTATTGAATTAATCATGTTACAATTTCACATAACCAATGAGCTCTTCAATACAGCTCAAAGAAAAAGACCAATGAAAATTGACAACAAAAAACACTTGAATGACCAAGATGCAATTTTGTCGGTGTAAATCAAAAAGAGCTTCTTCATTGACCCCAACAATTGCCTCAATCTAATTGGCCTTTCCAATGACATAAATAGGTGAACTACCAAGTACACAAATACAACCTTTGAAGTTCCCAACTAACATGCATGAGCTATGTTTCATAAACATGCTTGAAAGCAGCAAAATTAATTTGGGCACCAAAACAATTCCATTTACCTACATTTTAGAAGAACATGTCCAATGCTAATACATAGAAAAATTATGCAAGATTGCTCGAAGCATGTTTACATAAAAACAAAAATGTTCATATGGTAAGGTAAATCTTGCACACCTGCAATGCCACATGCGTTGCAACATTTTTGTTGCAAATTCCATGTAAGCATGTTAAGTGTTAATTAACCATTGGTGCAAATATTGTTGTTGAACTTATTTAATAGTGGATAGCCCTTGCAAATGTTGCACACACATGCTAAATTAGAGATAAAGTGAGAGTTACAGTGTGAACTCGTAGGCCAAAATATCATGTTCATTGTGAAATATTGGTTAAAAACTTATTTGCACATATTGCAAAAGGATGGATACAACCAATTTTATTTTTTATTACGATATACATACCTCAAATTATGCATCAATAAAAGTTTAATGTGGTGCAATTACTCTAATCATAAAGTCAAAAGTTACATAAGTGGACATAAGAAAAATAAAAGTTATCTCGCAATTATGGAAATTATTAAAATTTAACTCCAAGTTGTATGCAAAACTTTGTAGTCTTTCTTGAAAATCATGCATGTAAATAGGTGCATCTACAAGAACTAGATCCATAAAACTTACCTACAAATAAAAGAAATGACAATGCTTTTAAACGCAAAAATGTCCATGAAACTATCAAAAAATCAAAACTACAATTGAAACATGTTCGCTCACATTACTCAAATTGTTCAATGAATTTACTGGAATATTATTGAATTTGTATTGTTTGGATGTCATTTGAAGAATCTCCATCCACCACAACAAGATTGAAATGACCATCAACTTTTTTCTGGAAACGAATCACAACAACTGCAAAGGTTGCTATAACCCATTTTTCGTGAATTTGTTGAATGAAAAAAACAATAATGTCTATATGAAAAAATCAAAGATGGACATCAACATCATCCAAGCTATCCACCACAATTGATGTTATCACCTTCAATGAAACATCATGATTCCCCATTTCAAATTTTGCATGTGTTTGCACAAAAAAAGTCTCAATCCTTAAATGTTTCCTTTTCATAAATTTGTTAAGATGGAAATTGATCAAGGCACCCTTAATTGTCACTATGACAATAGTAAACCCATGCAAATCTATCACATCCACATGCAAATACGAATAAAGGGCAATGTTTTCAAAATTTCCATATCAATGCAATACAATCACGATTAGAATTCCTATTTTTTCAAGCTAGCCAAGTTGATTGGATGGTTTTTTTACTAGAGGACATGTATTTTTTACAGTAGGCCAAGGGCTTAAATGACAATGAGTATTTTTTACTAATCAATTTGACTAGAATGACTAATTTAACAATTCGTCAAATAGGACATCTAATCAAATTAGCTAATGGCCTAGTCAATAAAACCACCCCATATAGTCAAATTAGCTAGTGGCCCACCCAATAAAGCCACCTATTATACTCAATCAATAAGGCTATCTAAGTAAGCTTAGTCAAAATGACTAATGGCTTAATCAAAAGGGCCAACTACAAATAATAATACTAATTGGGTATTTTGGGACTACATGTAACATTTTGATTATGTTTGACCAATTAAAAAAAAGTTGAAAAAATGTAAAAATTAGTTAATCATAACTAAATGAATCACGACCAAATTCATTATGGTTAAACTAACTATATATGGTTTACATAACTATGGTCCAATTGATTATATTGAAAATAATTATGGTTAAATTACTTGTGAAAAAACTAATTAAAGTTAAAACTGATCATAATTAGTTTAACCATGTTCAATAGTTATGAGTAATTTAACCATAGTTTATTTAATTTTAATTGTTTTAACCATGGTTAGTTTAGCCATATTTAATTTGATTATGACTAGTTTAGTCATAAGTAATTTAAAAATTATAATAATTTAACCATGCTCAATTTAATAATAGTTGGTTTAGCCTTAGTAAATTTAGCCATGATTAGTTTTGGCATAATTGATTTAACCATGCTCAATTTAATAATAGTTGGTTTAACCCTAATAAATTTAGCCATGATTAATTTTGCCATAATTAATTTAACCATTGCTAGTTGAACCATTTTTTCTCTTGCCATAATGAATTTAACCATGGTTGGTTTTTTCACAATTATTTTTTTAAATTGTATTATATTCATAATTACTTCATTCATGTTTCTTTTAACCACTATTTATTTATGCATATTGGTTTAGCCATAAATATTTCATTTAAATAGTTAACCATATTAAATTTATTCATTATCAGGTTAACAAAATTTATTTTACTCATGGTTAATTTAACCATTTATAGTTTAGCCATGGTTGGTTTTGCCATAATTATTTTAACCACTTTCATTTTAGCCACAATTATTTTATTCATGTTCATTCTAACCATAATTAATTTAGCCATAATTGGTTTAACCATTAAATAATTATTCATTGGTTAGTTTAACCATATTAACTTTATTCGTGGTTAGTTGAGCCAATTTTTTTTTAGCCATGGTTGGTTTAACCATAAAATATTTATTCATTAATTAGTCTAGCCATATTTATTTTAGTCATGGTTTAGTTAAACCATACTTATTTTTCTCATGGTAACCATATATATTTGATTCATGGTCAATTTAGCCATTTCTAATTAGGCATCATTGGTTTATCCATACAATATTTATTCCTTGGTTAATTTGGCCCTTTTTTCAAGGTTAAATGAACCATTTCTAGTTTAACCATAATTCATTTAGCGATCATTAGTTTTCCATACTTAATTATGTTATGGTTAGTTTTGTCTAGATTAATTTTGTTGTTATATATTTAACCATGGTTGGTTTTGCCATATTTAGTTTAACCACGGTTATTTTTGTTATAATTATTTTATTCATGGTTAGTTTAATCATTGTTGGTTTTGCCATAATTATTTTAGTTGTGGTTGGTTTAACCATTAATATTTTACCAATCGTTAGTTTTTCCATAATTAATTTTTCCTAGATAAAATTAGCCACCTATTTAATTTATGTAATGTACATATGCGGCTAAATAGCCCAAATACAAGTAGTTTATATGTAAGTGTATTTATTTATACATACCTTACTTATATCGTGCCTATTTACTTATAATGTCACCTATAGGTAACTTAGTTATCTAAGCTAGGATAGGCCATTTACATAACCTATAATAAATTACTAGTTGGTTAACTAGTTATTTATTTAAAATAAAATAATTAGTGTGTAACTAAGTAATTAAATATTAATTACTACAAATACATTATCAAAATATATAATGAATTAGGCTAAATTTGTAAGAATTAGTTATAATTTGGTTGTAATTATTACTTATAACAAAATAACTAGATGTTAACTATTATTAATTCTTATTTTAACTTAATTAACATACCTATTTACCTACTTTTTTAACTATTTATTTTCTTAATCTATGTTTCTTACATAATTATATAGGAATAATGTTGTGTGAATCAAAAAGCTCCAGTGTTGTGTGCACATGATAATGTTTTTTTTCCCCAAAAAATTGTCCCATATTGTTTGTCATCCTTTCCAAATGACGAGCAATATAAATAGATGCACCCAAAACATCCAAAACATAAGAAATATTTTTAAAAGGAAGGTCATTGGGGATGAGCCGATTGAAAAAGCTTCACCTTAAAGGTCAAATTCAAAACGAAATAGGATTTTCATACTTAGGTCATCTAGGTGTAAGCTTAATCTAAGCCTAGAAAAGGTCATAACTTAAATTGCATTAACTTACTTTAAGCTTCTATACCTAGTCTCTAATTATAGGCTCCTACATGTAGGCCTAGGAGCTTAGGTTGTAGGTTCATAAACATAAACACTTTAGAAGTGGGTATTTATTTTAAACTTAACCTAGGTTTTTTAGATTTTGTCCACATGGCATAACTTAGTGACCAATATCTAAATGCCATGTGGCATAACATAGTGGTCAATGCTTAAATGTCATGTGGCATAACATAGTGGTCAATGCTTAAATGTCATGTGACATAACCTAATGGCCAATGCTTAAATGCCACATGTGTACATTAGTGGCCAATTGTAAATGTCATGTGGCATAACCTAAGTGGCCAATGCTTAAATGCCACATGGCATTTGACTACTCAAAAAATCATTTGACTATTATATTAACCAATCAAAATGATTAGTCAAGAATATCATTCAAAAATGCCAAGATAGGACTAGTCAAAAAATACATGGCTTAGTCACAATGGACAGGGTCAAAATGACTTGTCCAAAATGCCTAAAAAGTTTTTTTGATGCCTATCTAGAATGGGTCCTTTTTGACCAAAATTTTGGTGGAAAAAAAAAAGAATTATAGTAGTGAATGCACTCAAAGGCAACAATTCTAATTATGGAGTCCAATTCATGCAACACAACAACATGACAATTTGTTATCTTGTTAATCATGATGTAACAACAAGGCACAATACACAAATCAATTCAGAATTCAAGACTAAAAAGATTAAAAAGAAGACATTTATTTGAACATAGATGATTTGGAAATAATTGTTATGGACAACATAAAAAAACAATGTTTATAATGAAAGAAGATCAAATTTATCAATAATGAAATGCATCATGTTTTGGGTTCAAACTAAATAGGAAATGTAGTTCAAATTTCAACTTCAGCAGTAGGTATTTGACTTAAACAACAAACAAACCACAATTATATACTATTACATTACTTTTTGACAATTTAATTGAGTCCATAGTGGACTTTATTGTTATTTTCATTTGTGATTGTCCAATTTCAATATCAATTTCAACTTCAAAATAGTTTCAATAGTTACATTCATCAAGTTTCTTTAATTTCAACCTTTGTTGAACTGATAATGTATCTAGACCTATCATTCGCTATTTAGCTAATAAATATCCTACTTAAGAAGTCATAGATTGATCTCTTATATTCACATCATCTTGCATAAAATTTTGTGTTCAAATCTCATGTAGGCAACTTTTTCAATGGTCTTTTCACCAATAATGTTTTGAAAAAACTTACCACGTATTGTACATGATGACTCCATGCTAGAACAAGGGCCAAAGTCTTTGTAAAAAGATTTGGCCCAAATTTCATTTCATAAACAACACACACCTTCATCACAATAAACACATAAACACATTATTAATTTCAATACATTTGCTTTAAAAAAAAACACAACAAGAAAGGTGAAAATCATCTAATTTTTTTCAAAATAACACCAACAAGATAACATGAAACATAGAGTAAATACTAGAGAAACAATCAACAACCCTCCACAACAAACTTAAGTTGTCCATCAAGACTTTAAAAACCTTAACAATATATCAAATTAAGTACAAAATTTCAACATCAGACACAATCACAATCACAATCAAAGCCACATGAAAGAATGAGTTTCATAGGAATGATGTTTATGAATTCTAGTTTAAATCCTCATCATAAAAATAATATTAGTCTAGATCTCCTTCTAGAGATTCTCTTGGGTTCTAGTTGCAACCTTTAGTGTAACATTAATCTTTGAATCAAAGTAATCACACCCACAATCAAAACCTTTGTACACAAGTTGCACTTTTCATGTAATTAGACTCCAAACATTAGATTGCAACTCATGGAAAATTTCTATTTGGATGCCACACTTAAAAACATTAAAGAAAATGGTACATCCATGGTTAAATTTTATGTAGCATCGAAAAACATGCTACTTTGAATGCAATTAGATTGAATCCTACAACCCTCTCATGAACACAATATACAATAATTCAATTGTCATAATCTGCATAACCCTTCATCTAATTCCAAAAAAACAGGTCAATATAATATTCTACTCATTATAGGATGGTACAAGCCTTTTGAGACTTGTTATAATTATGATCCATTCACTTGTAGGACAACTAAAACACATACCACAAAGAAATGCATGGAAACATGAGCAATGTGAACAACCCACATGAAACCAAGGAAATGGTGAAAGATTGTACTTGGCCTAACTTGTTGACATATACAAACAAAATTTTCCACTACAATTTTCTTGTTCATTTCCAAATAGAAATTATTGTCATGCTGTTCATTTTTAGACACAATATTGACATATTTAAAGAAACTACTTATACCTAATTAACCAAACTTCCATACCAAACTTCAATTGTAGATCTTGGAACGAAAATTTTAATTCAAATGATAAAAAATAACCTATCCACCTTCTAACGTTCTTCTATTACTTTTTTTTGAATGTTTGAAAAATTCAACACCCCGTGTAAAATGTTATTTACAATTCATCTCTACTTCAATATCATCTACCATCAACTCTCCATTGAAACTAATAGATTGACCATGTGATCCTCAGTTGCAAGGTGTCATTGCTACAAAGTTCCATGAGTCTTTGGTTGTCCTTGCCTTAAGGGTTGCTGCACCTTTTAATGTTACATGCAAAGAAATTATGAGTCATTTTGGTTAAGGAGAATAGGTTTAAAACTTTCAAAGTAAGCTTTCAAGAAAAAATATTATTGTAATCCAACATGGAGACACAACAAACTTGACAAAATGATGGCTAGAACCCTTATGGTATAATGTCATTTATATAATAACCATATAAGGCAAAAAAAAATGAAACCTAATTGATGGGGCACTTGCCAATGGTAGTTGGAGCTATGAGGGTCATGATATCACTAATAGTCAATCAGCACATTAACAACAGAGCTAATAATAACAACCATGTGCTCGTGGTTTGCACCCATATTTTCTACCACTTCCACACATTGACCAACAACCAAAGGAGGAATTGAAACAACTACCATGGATATTTTGGAGGGCGAGTCATTTGATAAAGATGTTGTTGTGGCAACAATAACTACAACAATTTTTGGTGCTACACCAACAATTGCAATAGTTGCATGGACTTGTGCATTTTGAAATCGATTTTTTTTTTTCCACTTCTCTTTCAAGTCTTTGATCCAACGTCCATTGACATCCCCCTTAATGGTGTCTAGACCATGCTAAAGCTTTTTTGGAACTACAATTCCATTCAAATGCAAACAATATTTTTATGAGATAAAAACAACACATGTTGTCTTATGAAACCTAGTTTTAGCATGAAGCCAAATGCATACTTGCACATTGTTAGAAAATTCAAAGCATTTGAAAGTGTTTACTAATGAATGCCCTCTAAGCTTGCAAAGTATCTTTGATAGTCCACTAGTGTTTCAATAACCATGATCACCCAAAATGGGCTGCTTTTTAAATAGTAAAAGAAGGCTATTATGGGTGCTTTAACAACCATCGGTGAAGTGGGTCAATTTGCTTAATTGATGTGAACATTGGGTGAAAAGGTTTTTAGTTGTGTCTGCATAGGCAAAAACAATTACACCCCAAAAGACCACCATTGGTAAGGTTTCATTACTAGGAAATATTGAGATGAATAGACATTTATGTGCACCATTTTGCAAATGGTTGTGGTGTCTTTGGCAACAACACTTGTAGAGTTTTTCCTCGGCTCCTTTGGGTATGTATAATTTATTCGCTTCTCAAACCTAAAACCAAAAATGTAGAAATAGAAGAAACATAACAAATTGATTCCTCAAATACATAATCACAAGTTATGTATACCTTATACTCATTTATGTGGTGAGGAGATCGACAATGGTTTGTTGACCCCGATGTTGTTCCATCACTTTGCAAATTCATGTGTGAAATAAATGGTGAAAGTTCATGCTAGAAAAAACATAGACACATGAGGAAGAGGAGAAGGAGGCCTTAACTAACTCAACCAAAAAAAAAAAACTATAGATGATGATGATGGAACAACTATCATGGTGGTGATGGAGTTTTTGTTTTTCACTTATGTCTAAATCCATCACCACATGATTTTGTCTATTGTTGCTAATGCTGGAATGGGAAAGAGGAGAGTGCAGGGGAAACTTATAGTTTTAAAAGTCATGATGTGTTTCGTCACTAATTGACAAGTCATAGAAAAGGAAAATGTGAACTACAAACAAGATACTCCATGAGTGAGACAAAAACTCCACAGGCTCTTGAAGTGTTTTTCAAAGTTGGATATGTGGGCATCAACATGGGGTATTCCTTGTCATTATTATCTTGAAATGGTTGTTTTTGTGGTAGTGAGAAGCTATCTTTGGATCTGGTTCAAAGTTATAGCAGCAAGTATTATCACTAAATGAATTGGTGATATTTCACCAAGTGTGTCAGATTGAGCAAATGTTTGAATAATATTCAAGCTTAGTTTCAAACAACTTATATTATGCCATTGAATCACCACATTCTTTTGCAAATGAAACAAGGCTAGGTGTGAAGATAGAAGACAAGGAACATATGTTGAAGAAGGTGCAAGTCCTAACATAATAGCAGAGCTTGGTTGAAGAAGAAAATCCTTTCAATGGCGATGTTTATCAAAGAATACAACATTCTGTACCTAAAAACCTAATATACTTAAGGTTATATCGACCCAAACATGAGAAACTACATCCATTTGAAAATTTCATTTTGTGAAACACTTGTTGTTTCCACATTGGCCAATGAGTGAACCAAAATTTTATTCCCCAATCCAAATCCTGCACATATGCATAAACTCTTCCCTCTAGGTAGAGCCAACAAACCGATCACAAAGACGAGTAAAAACTTTAATTAAAAAATGAAGCATTTTCATTTTCCAACATAAAATTATCAAGCTTGAAGCAAAAATCATTTGTAATGATAAAACTTGGTGTTGATATTTATCATCATCACCTTCCTTTTCAAGTGTACTTACATTTTTTTTTCAACCTTCATTTGTTAACAATCCTCATGTGGACAACATGAGATTCCTCATCATAGTAGTTGACGAACCTTGATTTTCGAAATGCCATAATTACTTGCTCTTTCAAGCTTGTTCACCTCAAACATGGAAATTGACTTTCACTCATGATTTTGAAACAAATGATTGCTTATGTCGTTTATTATCAATCTATCACTAATAGACTTCTATATAGCAAAAACAAAATCTCCTTTGTAGCATTCCACTAATTAAACACAAGCAAAATAAAAAAAATCTTTTGAAAAAAACTTAAGACTCAAGCATGTAGTCACTTTGATACCATGTATAAAATGCAAAGCTTGATTACCTTCAAAGCACTTACATGAACAACAACATGGAATGGGATCCTTCTTTTATATATGTTTGTAGTGATCTTACATCTAACGGTGGTAATGGTTGGTAGTGATGGTTGGCGGTAATTAACTAAAAGAAAAAAAATTAACTACTATTAATAGCTAATACTTGAACTTATACGGCTCTTCATGTAATAACTACTACTTTCTTAGTTTCTAAAGAGTCACATGTCCTCATAACTCAAAAAAAGTCAAATAAGAAATATGTTAAAATGATCAAGATTGTTAAATAATTCTCCTACAAAAAGTGGGTGAAAGAAAAAGAATGCAGACTTAGCTAGTGTTGATCCATGTCTTTGAGACTCTAATCAAAAGTGGATATATGCCACTTATAGAACATGTGCATTGGGTATGTACAAGGAGCAAAAAACCTTGAAGAATATGCACGTATCAACTTTCTCAACCTTTTATATAACACTCAACTTGCAATCCTTGAACCTTCGTTGTAATGATTAGTTAATTTCAAACTTCCATTACAACTCTTATAATAAATCTAGATCAAGAAATAATCCAGGAGAAATATGATCTAGATCTGATGAGTTTAGAACATTAAGATCAGATCCGCTTAGGATAACATACACTTGGCTATGGATCACAAAACTAATTTTGGAATGGCAAGACTTCCTTTTTCAAACTTGATTTGTTAGGATCATCCAATTCTTATCTATGTATGAGAATATGTGCTTTTATCATGACACTATTACTTACTAGCAAAACCAATGGAGTAAACACATGCATCTAGGCAACAAAAAATTAGGGTTTTAGTTTTTACTCATCAAATTCAAGTTATACAACCCTAAACCCAAGTAAAACTTTGCAACCCCTTTTGCATCAAGAATAACCAATTGCACCACCTCTTTTGAATCATTAATAATTAATATTTAAATAATAATTAATTGATTAACTTGTTATTAATTTATTAATTAAAATATCTTAAATAATAATAATAATATAAATGCTAACTAATTAATATTGATTAACTAACCAATAATTAATTAGCCAACGAATTAGTTATAGATTTTTATGAATTTTTCATTAAAAAAAACTATGATATTAACTTCAACATTAATAATTATGAACTAAGTAGTTAGTTATAAATAATTGATTGATAGTTCATATAAAAACAGATAAATAGCTAATATATTGAACAATTATTAATGATTAATTATTAACTATAAATACTAAGTATTAACTATTGGTTATCAACTAATTAATAAGTAGGTAACTTACATTAGGTAGGTTGGTAGCCTAGGCTAGGTAGATAAACAAACATATATAGGTCAATAAGTAGTTAATTTGCCTAAATACAAATTAAATACAACTTTATAGATACATTAATGGAAATATACCTTCATTATAAGCCTAATGAACTTAGCAAAAGTACACATACTTTTTTAAAGTTTCCTAATACACCTATATATACCATTAGGGACTATGTGGACACCTTAGTGGTGTAACTAAGTTTGGTTCCATTTACAACTATTGGGACATATGGGCATGATCATGGATGAAAACAATTTTAGAATGTATGATGAAAAAGTCATTAGTAACAAATGTAATTGTAGCATAGTTGTAAGAATGGTCAAGCATGTAAAATAGTTGTGAAGACAATTAAATTTAGTTGTATAATAATAATTAGTTGCACTATATGACAATTTCTAATCCCCCTTATTCAACTAATGCCTTTATTAACGCAAGAGGGTAGGAATCCCTTGTCCACCTCGCACATTTGCAAAATGCATTCTATAACTCGCTCCCTACACCCCCCATGAGGTTTAAACAACGAATTTAATGTTTGCAAGCAATGCACCATGCCTTTGAACATTTTCCCATATGAGCTTTTCAACTTGGATGTTCCCTTGTGTGAGGCCTTTACAATGCCACACATGGGTGCAAAAACATTCGGAAGCAAACTCAAAAAAATCTCATGCAATCATGGTGGCATGACATGTGGGATGCCAACGAAGGCTGACACTCACATAGTTGCAAATGCATTGATTGCATTTTGGGGGATTTATTCTAGTGACCAAAGGAGGATTTAGAGAGTTAGAAGATGTCATTTCAATTCACAACACACACTATTCTATTAGAAACCCTATAAGACTTAGAACATTTTACACTAGATATGGAGCATGAACAAATGGCAAAATAAATATTGTTCCCATCTTAACCACCACTAGTTGATGTTCCATTTGAAACAAAAGTACACATTTTTTATTCACAACCAATACATGGAATGATAATGCATGATGAACAAGAGGTTGAAGTTAATCTATTGCAGGATGTTGCACAAGTTTCTTAGCAAGAGTAAACATTCAAGCTCTTGTAATATTTCTTTTTTTCCATGAAGGATTTCAAGGATGGAAATTAAAGTAAGGTGGGGTAATGTTAGGGGAATAGATAGGCAACATAAGGAATGGACATGTAAGTAGATTGGGACTAGATACGTAAGCATGTTGATATTGGATAGGTAGGCAATTTGACAATTGGTTCAAATTGGGATAGAAGGTAGGTTTTGAATTCTTGTTGTTCCAAATGGGGTTTTGGAAGGAAATGGGGCCACATTTCCCCTCATCCCTATTTTGGTTATGTATCATTTTTCTTTGCAAGTTTTGATGTTTTGAAAACATTGGCTTATGTGTGTTAGAACAAGTACAAGTTGTGTCTAAGAAACTAAAAGGAATGAAAGTTTACATAACAATATCTAATTAGTACCTATAGGTAGAGGACTTGTTAGGACTATAGTGAAAATGTTGTTAATAAATCTAAAAACCAAGAGTTTATTCATCATTTTTATGCTTATTTTGAATGTGTTTTTCATAGAATTAAAAGGTAGTACTTACCACCTACCTACTTATCTACTTAAGTGCCAAAGAAGAATTGATGAAATGCAATATTAACAAACTTTTAAACAATGTATTCTTTACAAAACATGTCACTTTCAATCATTGATTATTATATGGTGGTCAAAAAGAGATGGAAACATGTTGTAAAACATCTTGTGAAAGAAAACATATTGTAGACCAATTTTTTTGGTTTTAAGGGTCATGATTTTAACCTTTCACAAATCAACATTAATGATTTGTAAAATGTTCCTTCCCATTATAATGGTTCTTTACAATGTGTCAAATTTTTTTTGGTTAACCCTAAAGTTGTATGTCAACCATCTAATGTTCAATGAAAGGAAGTAAACATGACACATAACAAATGCTTCAACTACAACCAAATTTCTTTTTTTCCTTGAATGCCCTCCCAACAAAACATAGTTGGCATTTTTTCATTATGAACCAAATGTCAATCACAATATGTGATTACAAAAATATCAATTACAAGGTGATTCCTTTATTTGACCTAAACAAATATATATATGCCAAATAACAAAACCTTATTTCATGCCACTATAATTTTGTAAAATTTTTATGCAATACCATCTAATTGCCATTAAAACAAAAGTAAAACCACATGGTCCAAGTAGTACTAACTTGAATACTTTATTAAATAATTTTTTGGAAAGTTGAAAATTAGAATATATTTATCAACTTTGTGGATTTAGATTTGTAAATTGCCCTTCTTGCATGTACCTTGCAATATAAATAATTTTTATTTGCTAGCTATATTATTTCTTACAACATAGTAAATGATTGCAAACAAATTTTAAAATAATGTTAACAACATTTTAAAATATGACCATGGGTTTGCACTAACATAAAGAAATGAACAAGAATACATGTAGAAATCTAAGCCTTTTATATTGAAAACCCAAAAAACAACTACTTTACACAATTTGCATAAAGCTATTGGATTTTAGATTTGAATGAAAATTTGCACAAAAATAAAACTACTAGAGACCTTTTTATTTCTTACACTCAATGATTATTTCTTTAAATCACTTTTGTTATTTGATTTAAATTATATTATACAAATCATGTATGTATTTTGTTATTAGGAGTTCATTTGATTTTAATGGTTGATGCATTTGTTATATTTAACAAACAATAAATGTTATTGTAATAAATTTAAAATATATGTAGTACATTTAACATATAAAATTGATCTAAATTATACATATTGTCATATTTATTATATGTCATGTTGAACCTTTCAACATACTAATCAGAATATTTAGATCTTATCATTTACATGTATATATATATTTTTTAAAAAATAAGTATCTATATTTGTTATGCCTTTTTTATGTATTCACCTTACTTATCACAGTATTAGATATTATAATCTACATATTTTGAACTTTATTGCATTATGAATTAGATATATAATATGTTGTGAATACACTTGTTGTATTTGTTACACCATGTTGTATGTTACCAAAGTTTTAGATCTTAACATTTACATATCTTGTAATACATTGCACTACAACCAAATGCATTATTTATAGAAATATGCTTACTTTTATTGGTTATATTATGTTGATGCAATCAACATATTTATTAAGCAACTAAAAATAATATTGGATGTACAATGTTGAATTATATCTTGAAATAAATACTCATTAAAAAATGTCAATTTGTAATTATAAAATAATTACAATTGATAGGCACAAAATTAGCACCTTCTAGTGCCCTTACCTAAGTCACTCCCCCCTACCCTCTTGAAGAACATCCAAGAGGTGTCATAGTTTGGTAATCACCCTTTTAAACCTCTTTTATCCCAACTCTTGGTTAACACAATAACATCAATATAGCAAAATCTACAAGGAAAAGTTATAGCAAGATCACTTAATTTACTTAAGGTATCTCCACCTTTATCCTATGCCTAAAATAACTTAACCAACTTAATGAAAAGGTCTAACCTTCTACCTAGTTGAATTTCCCCACCCTCCCTTTTGATTTAAATCTTAACATGTCCTTGTTTAATCTAGACAACAACTTCATTAGGAAAAATCAACATGGTGCAATTTCAACATTTTACATGACATTTCGACAAAGCAAATTTTGGGTCGTAAGAAGAATTTTGGATTCAAATTAAATTTTAATTGAAATATTAATCACATTATGCTTGTTCAATTTAGATGTATTTAAATTGTGACACATGGTGCAATCATAGTTGCCACATGGCATATTGATTGAATTTTGGGAAAATAAATTAAATATTTATTTATTTACATAGGTAGGTAGGTAGGTAGGTAAGGAAAATTAAATGTGTACCTAGGTTGGATGGTGGGTAAGTAGGTAAGAAGGTAGATAAACAAATTAAAAAGTAACTATATAAATATCATTATTTAATTGTACGTTTTGCTTTTAATGTTAAGCTTGTTTGAGTTCATGCTAAATGGCACCTCATTTTTATTGTGAAATCAAAAAAAAATACACCTTCTTTATATACTTTGAAAGATGACATTAGAACACAAAACACATAGTTTAAATCTTTTAGTTACACATTAGTCACAAATTCAGTTACAACAAAATAAAAATTTCCCACAATCTTTGTGCTTGTTTTTAATTTTGTAAATTACACAATAAAATAAGAAATAAGTACCTAGCTAACTAATAATTACCTACCCACCCACCCACCCACTTACAAAACTACCTAATATTTATTATTCTTAATTATATTAATAGTTTTAGAAGTAGCATTAATCTTTATTATTTCATAGATTCCAATAACTAATCTATCAATTCATAGTATTAATTACAAATTAATAATTTATTATTTCATATATATATATATAGATTAATTGGTTAAATCAGATTAATGAGACATTTCACAATTAATCAGATATTTTAGAATTATTAAATAAATTATACTCAGATAAATAATTATCTAAATAATTAGTTATTTTCATAGTAATTAAGTATGAAATACTAAGTAATAATTAATAAACTACTAACAAATCATTCAATGATCAATATTATATTATATATATATAATTATTAAATTTTTTTTTAATAAAAGTTTTGAAGTAACTCCTAAATAATAATTGATTATTTAATTATTTTCAGTTTTTAAATATAATTAAATATTATATTTCTTTATTTATATTAACTAATCAATTATTTATAATAATAATTTACCAAACATTAATCATCATTTAATAATGATTATATCATGTTAATATGATCTCGCTATTATAATTTAATCAGACCATAGTAAAGATGGTATATTTTTAATGAACCAAACAAAATTAAAATGATTTTTTTTCAATTTAATATCCCCATAATATGGACAAATATTTGTTTATTATACCTTGAATACATATTAAATGCACTTTAATATGTTAAACATGCTTAATAAATGTCTATTATACTTTGAATAAAAGCTAAATAATATATATTTAATGTAGTCTACAAAACCCTAATGTACATTAAATGTATAAACACACCATAATAAGTAACCAAATTGCAATTAATTTTTCAACTAAATGAACATAAGAGCTAAGAATCTTGGATGAAAAATACAAAAAGCTAGTCAATATGGAAGGCTGTACAATTTAGTAATCATGCATAATTCGAAAAATAGTCATACATTTTAAAGGATGGCCATTAATTGTGAAAATGATAAAACAAAGTTGCAAATGATAAAAAATTGCATATAATTACAAATTGAATGGTTACATATTCCAAGATTTCTAATGGTGAAAACATGTACATATTTTGCACTTGAATAAATTTTTATATTTGTTTATTTAATAAACCATGGTTTGGATTGTGTATGTTTGTTGTAGGTTACTATTTCTAGTTATATCACTTATAAAGGATATTGAATGTTATTAATAATATATTTAAATTTACTATTTGCATGTTAAATATGGCATGGTGCATTAATGTCTTCATCAAAATGTTAATGTAGCACTGACATAAAAACAACATGTTACATCAATTTTAATAATCTTAACAATTGTTATATTTCAATTTCCATTTTTTTGAATGGTTCAAAAAATGAATTTTTAACAAATCAATTCCTTATTTTTTAAAATTTCAAAAAATTTCAAAAAAAGATAATTTTCTCATAAAATTTGAACGTTCATTTTAAAATTGAAATTTCAAATTTTTACATTGAATTTTTTTTAAATAAAAATTTCTTTGAAAAAAATGAAAAATTTCCTTGTTTTGAACCAAATCGGTATTTATAAATTTTTATTTAATTATGGTAATTTTGAAATGGTACATTTTTCAAAGATTGATATTACTTTAAATTTTTATTTTATTTTATTATGAAATTTTATTTCATACATTGATTCTTTTTTTTCTTAATTTTTACATATTATAAATATTTTTTATTGAAAGTATTTAATATATATTTTAAAAATTAATTTAAAAATCACATTATCATAATTGTTTTGACT
>Ga0209208_10004384_pt1 | contig 20006 bp, 17 predicted proteins | sample S1TSphfallax_3_FD_187694 | JGI IMG/M metagenome (GOLD analysis project Ga0209208, IMG submission 187694) | Host-associated microbial communities from peat moss isolated from Minnesota, USA - S1T2_Fd - Sphagnum fallax MG (SPAdes) (version 2) | ecosystem: Host-associated > Plants > Peat moss >...
TCAGAAATTTGGAATTTTTTTTTTCCAATACCCTGTGTGTAAGTCAGAAATTAAAATTTATAAATAACCGGCCAACACTGGTATGTATGTATGTATTCTCGGAGCAGGCCCCAGTTCCATGCAATTCCAGCACATTTAAGATGAGTTAGGTAGGTCGGTAGGTAGGTAGGTAGATAGGTAGGTAGGTAGGAAAATTTTATTGACAAAAATCAGCAATGGCCTGAAAAACTAGCTGAATCAGCAGCATCAGGTACCAACCTTTACAAAAAAAAAGGCAGAGTGTGCTTGAGGCATGAGATTCCTCCCCTTTGTATGCCTCATGATCTATACCCATGATCTTAAGGAGTCTTACCCATGTGCAACTCATGTGTAAGATCCATCCCACTCTTAAGGACTAGGCATAAGAATCCTCCTCCTTATATAGGCCTCATGATCTATGTATGTTTATGTTCAATCATGACCTTTGCCTCGTGTTTTATGGTTGGTAAAGCCCACAGATTGGGGACATTCCCAAAATGAGCCTAGATTAGACCTGCCTACGGCCTCATCTTAGGCCCCTTATTTTGAGAAGGTCCCCACCCTAGGACCTTCTTGGATGCCTTATGAACTAATGGTAAAATTACACCAAACAAAAAAAACATGTGAGGAATGGGTGGAAAATTTTGTATGGCATTGTAGCAGGTAAACATTGGACAAGTGTGAAAATGTCATGGGGAATAGGTCTTGGGAACGTATGGGAACCAGATGGAATGCCATTGTATGGGAGCGCCACTTCTCCATTCTCCTTGTGAGAAATATATGTATATATATACATAAGGTGCTCTTTGCCCAAGGGATTTAAAATTTATTCATAAACCCAAAGATGGCATGACCAACTTTTTTTTCCCCACAACAATTTTTTATTCTTTTTTTGACAAAAATTTTGGGAGAATTTTTTTTCGCTAGTGTAAATATGACTAATTTTGCTAGAATTTGGGAAAACTCGCCAAATTATTGATGTCACAAAACTGAACAAAAATACCCCTGGGCATGACTAGAAACCTTTAGGGTAGAACATTTTGTGGTCAGAGCACCAGGAAATTTCTTATTACCCAACCCAATATTTTTCTTCTGCCCATGGAATTTAACTTGAATGTTTTTAATTTATAACAACTGAGTTTCACTTGGTGTTACAAACTCACTTCATTGGAATACTTACATTTTTTGCTCAGAATGGCTCCCTCCCCCCCCCGCCCCCCTTAATTTGGTTTGGTTAAATCCCTTTCTCAAAAATTAGCCCCCTTATATCAATTATGCAGTGACAACTCAAAACATGAAAATTGGAAAATAATTTGTTTTTTTGGTGGTTGTGGTATTTTCTTTTTGGTTGAAACTTGAAACCATCAACCAAAGAATTTCAGTTATTAGACATTAAAAATTTCTTGCATTGTTCTTTGCAAAACTTTTGCATGATCAAGTTTCCATTTGCATACATCAAAGTCAAGGAGCTCCAAGCAACATGCCATTACATCCTCAACATACGTTAGAAAGAAAAATCAAACAAATGAGTTCAATTTGAAATAAAATTTGTTGCCATTGACAAATTAGACCAAACTTTCTTAAGCACTCCAGGACTAGTTAAGCTCACACCCAACATCCCAAAACATGGCAAAAACAAAAAGAAAAAGAAAAATCAAAAAAATAATTTTAGTGCAAAAAAAATTCAAGTTGATGGGAAGGTGTATGAATTACTGAATAGGATCCAATGAAGAAAAAATAATAACACCTTTTCTCCCCAAAAAAAGCTTGTTGCAAAATTTTTGAAGACCCATTTCCTTGATTCTCAAAGGCTCAAGTTTTGCTGCTTCTGTAAAACATGGAGCATGATGAAAACCTTCATTAATATCACCAATTTGATGTTGGTTCTCACGATTCAGCTTTTCTTTCAAGTCGCCCATTCCTGCATAGTTAAGCAAGAAGTTCAAGAAGTGCAAGAAGTTTCATGAGTAAGCAGAAAATTGAAATTGTGTACTTGTAATGCTACATTTTAACTATTTAAACAAAAAAACGCACAAACACAATGGAAACGCAGAAACCACTTCCATGCTAACACGCAAAAGCTGCAACACTTCACAACTGCAACAGGAATCAAAATGTCGTTTGAGGTATCAAAACATCTTCAAATAGAGTAATCTTTGAATTATTAGAAAGGTCTCAATGCAAGCTACAAAAACTACAAGATCCAAACATCTGCAAGTAAGTACCCGGCAGGAGATAATGTCACCTTTGAAGTCCTTTCTTTGTTTCTGCGAAAGTGGGTGTGCAAACCAAAAAACCTATCTTCAAAGATACAAGTTGTCATGAATCTTGAAGCACCAGAAAACAGGATTGAAAGGTTTGTCAGCACTCTCACCCATTTGTTCATTTTCCCTTTGAAATTCCTCCCAGGTTGAAAGACTCTTAAGAAACTCTCTATGAAATGCTCTTTGTATGTACATACAAAACAAAATGAAAACCCCAAAGATCTTAAAAAATAATAGAGATATCCGTAAAGTCAGCAACAAGCAGCACCAGTACTGTATGAGTTTGGCATACACGGTGAGATTCAAAAAAATCCTGCAAAAAATACATTAGCATTCAAGGGGGGGGGGGGGGGTGAAACTCAGGAACAATGAAATTGATAGTTCCTGAGTTTCACCCCTTGTCTTTCTTTTTTCCTGAGCGGCTCTATTGCTGCTACATAGATTTTCACTGCTCCTACCTGTACAGCTACTATAATTCCTTTCGAACCTTGTGCATTAAATGCTGAGTTCGTACTGAGTTTCAGCATTTCATACTGAGATTTAATAAAATCTCCTTACTTTACACCAATACCACTAAAAGAGGGGTTAGGGGGTGAAAGGAGGCCCAAAGACAGGGTGACTTTACGGATTTCTCTAATATATGATACAATTACTGGATGTATGGAAAATTTCCTGCAGCATTTTCTGCTCTTCTGCAAGATTGGTCTGAACACCCAGGGAGCAAATCAAACCTAACAATATTGAAGCTCAGGAGGTCCTGAGATGCTCTTACTGGTCACCTGCCCAGGACCTGAGGTGCCCATCCTCAAAATGGAAATGCTCACAGAAAATAGTTTGTAGTATGTTTTGTTAATTGTAGTATATATCACAAGTTTGCATTTTACAATAGATTTTTTCTTTCACATTTTTTATTATGGGTCAATAATAATATTTTGGATATTTATGAAGAAAATTGTTCTGAAAACAAATTGAATTTCTAGAAAAAAATTCTCCACTTTTGTGAAATCAATAAATTGGTGGGAGAAAAAAAAACAAAGAATTTGATGATATATCAAAATAGTCATGTTACATCAAAATAAAAATAGTTTGTAATATCTGTTTTCAATTGTAAGATATTATATCACAAGTTTGCATTCTATAGTAAGGTTTTTTTTTAAAAATAATTTTATGTTTTGAGATTTACTAAATTTGAGACATCAAAATTGTGGGTCGATTGGATCCAGGGGTTTTTCTTTTGGGTTTTGTTTTGTTTTTTTTCAATTTTGTGATGTAGCCACACTGGCCATCATCCACAAGAGGAATTACTCGAAATCTGGCAACTATGATGGATTTTTTTTTATCACAAATGTTCTTTGTATGAGTCAGTATGATTTTTAAAAGCACATTTCCACATTTTGGATGTTACACATGGGCATCAAAATTTACGGTGTTTGATTCAATTAGACGAATTGGTGAATATTTTTGCCTCATGGAGGCTGTTGGGAAGATGGAATGGGATATATGCACATATGTTGGTATTTATTTATTTGGAACCTTAAAATGCATGTGGGGTTTGACAACCATGGTTTTGGAAAAATGACCATTAAAAAAATTGGGCAGCTTATTATAAACAATTCATAGATAAATTTCGTTTAACAAAATCCCAGTCCCATAGAACAAACAAACATAGGAAAAAAAAATTCCTGGACTAAGTTGATCCAATTGACTCTATTATACAAGTGCCCAAACAATACATTCTATCTAGTTACAAATCTCAAATTAAAAAAAGAAAATCATACTGGGAAACGAGTTATGGCTTTTTTTTTTTTTTGTTGAATAATGGCTTCAAATACTTAGGAATTAAAATTTTCAAAATTTATAACTTCCTTTCAAAATTCTACTATCAAATTCATAGATTGTTAATGCAGATTTTATTGAAGTTTTGCCATACATAGTGGTGGGAACTTGATGGGAGCAAGAAAAGATTTCAGTGATCTTTTAAGCTGAAATGTGAGAAATTTGCAAGAGCAAAGCACAAGATTAAGGCAAACAAAGTTGCACCAAGCATGAAGGCGTTAGAAATAATCATAAAGGAGTTTCAAGGAATTCCTTGCCATATAATATGTACACCTCCAGTGTTGAAGCCATGAGAAGCTGCTGCAATCAGAAAAATAAGAGAAGACAAGGTGATGGGAGAAAGAAAGATATGTTTGATGTCATTGATCACAATGACACCCATTTTCATGTGATTGAAGAAACACCATGCCATAAGAACCAATGGTACCTACCATATAGGAAGCAAAGATAAAGCATATCATGTGCTCATTGCTAGACAACTGAGAAAGTCTCCTGAAAACCTCCAATAATGAATGCATCACCAAGTAGGCAGCCTAGTGCCTTACCAAATGTGCTACTATTTCAGCTCCAACATAAAAGCAAAGTTGATGATGTAAAACCATATTAATCCCAGACTTATACACCAAAGTTGGCAATTGGCACAATACATTCATACCTTTCAGATTTTTATTTTTTTTGTGCATCGAAGATCAGGACACAGATGAAGAGCACATGAATTGTTTAAGCCAAATTAGCATTGAATGAAGATTAGGATCAGCAATTAAATAATTAAGTAACTAACTTATTGGTGTGTGTGTGTGTGTGTGCCAATTTGAGCCAAAAACAAAAGTGGCAATTGATTGCAACTCCTGCTTAAAATCCAGCATTATAAACAGGCTTAGCAGCCTAGATGAAAACTGATCATCAATCCTCATCTCAATGCACCTCAAATCCTCTCTCTCTCTCTCTCTCTCTCTCTAAGCTTGAAAAATCTATGGGCAGATCAATTCTAGGGTTGTCAAGAATTGCACAAGAATTCCACAAGAACAGGGGAAAAAAAATCACAAGATTAATGAATGACACCAGAAGTCGTTCAGAAATCCCCTTGTTTTTCTGAACTTTTTTTTTTCTTGATGATAAAGTTGTGTCTCTTTTCGTCAGGCGCTGGATAAGGCGAAGATCAACTGCGTGGTTCTCTACTGCGGTGTGTGTGTGTGTGTGTTTGTGAGTCTCTCTCTCTCTCTATCTCTTCTCTCTGTGCTTCTTCTGCGCATCATCTTGTTTGTTTTCCTCTCTGGAATGCGGAGTTGCTTTGCTTTTTGAGAGTGCCGTGCTCTTGGGATTCGGTTGCTGTCCGGACGAAGCGTGGCGTTTGTTCGTGCGCAACCTCGATGGCTTCCTCCATGGCGCACTCTGCTGCTTCTCTGGTAAGTTCACGCAATTGCTGCTATAAGAGCCTTTTGCACTTTGCAATTGTAGCTGGAGAAAAGAGAAGAAGACTGTTTGCTGTTTTGCTCATCACTTCGTGTGTGATTTGTGTCTCTGAGAGATCTTCCACCAGTTACACGCCAGTACTACATCAACAACAACACCTAGAAACTGCAGTGCGGTAGCCAGAGGAGCAAGGAGAGGAGGAACTTCTGCTCACATTTGGTCTCCTCCTCCGCCAACAACTACATCAACAAGAGCAGCGGCGGCGTCATCGTTGCAAGCTGGTTCTGCCATCCAGAAACTGACTACTACAACAACAGCAAGTGGTCTTGTCCAGGCTGCTGCGAGGAGCCAAGGTAAGGATCTTCTTTCAAATGGCTGCTCTTTGTGATCTTTGTGTGCAGAGGACACCGGACCAGTGAGCATTGCCTTTCTCAGTTGTTGATGGTGGAAAGACTTGGCAACAGTCACTCTTGTTGGCAGACATGGTGTTGTCTTTCTTCTCATTCTCCTTCTTCTCGTTTGGCATCGAGCGCATTTTTCTGGGAGTCTTTCTGTTGGTGGCATGGTTGTGCTCACACTGAAGATGATGGAATCTGTTTGTAGATTTGGGTGATGACACAAGATTGGCGACAGATTGTGCTGCTGATCATTCTGCACAAACTTCAAATACTGCTGCTGAGGTACCGAAAACAAAAAACCATGTGTTCGTGGAGTTCTGTTGATTTGGTAGCACAAATTCTCCAGAGTTTCTCGATGAAGCTTAGCACAAGAAAAGCTGTTGGCTGTTTGTGTCCATCCAGTGGTTTTTCTTCTTCTTCTTTGTGGTCCTGCATGAGCAAAGAAAACTCCAATGAGCAGCCGATTATGTTAACAAAACTACCATGAGGAGCTCATTATGTTCACAAAACTCCCATGAGCAGTTCATTATATTCACAAAACTCTCATGAACAGCTCATTATGTTTACAAAGAGCAGCAGCTGATTATGTTCACAGAACTCCCATGTGCAGGTGATGATGTTCACAGGAAAGTTATTGACTATATCTGTTGCTGCCAATATCATGGAAAGTTTTTTTGAGGTTTATCAGATTTGATCTGTTGCTGATGGTGATTTTGGCAGGAAATGATGAGCACAAGGACACGCCGGCAGATGCTATGCTCAGTATGTGCTGGTGTAGGTACAGCAGTGCTTACAGCAGCAGCAGCATCATCAGGGGATCAAGCTCAAGCTGTGGAAGGAGTGGGTGCTGTGTGTAGGAATTGTCAGGGAGCTGGTGCTGTTACTTGTAAGTTCCTCTTTCTCTTTGTGTCTAGTGGGTATTGCCTGCAAATGTCCACCTCCCAACCTCACTATGGTTATGACAAGCCTCTACTTCCATGTAAAACATGTTCACAGAATGCAGCACAAAATTGCAGGAGTTTGCATTGAAACTGTGAAGAAGCTCTCACATGGACTACAATGTCTCAGTTAGGAATTTTTTCACTAGTTTTCCAAGCAGTTTCTCAACCAGTTATGAATGGCTTCAAATTGGGTGCAGGTGACATGTGTGGTGGGACGGGGAAATGGAAAGCACTCAACAGGAAGCGACCCAAAGATGTCTATGAGTTCACAGAATGCCCTAATTGCTATGGTAAACTCTCTTTCCTTCCACTGATTCTCTAATGACAGTCACAGACATGAAAGGTAACATATGACTTTGGTAGTGCCAGAGAGGAATTGATTTTGAGTGTGCAAAGTTCACATGGCATCTTGAACCCATACATCACCTTCTTGTGGATGTTGTCAAATGTCTGCTTGTTATTCCCTTGTTTTTTGGTTCTTCTTTTTTCTGATGTGGCGGATTAAGTGTTTGAGAGGATGCAGGGCGTGGAAAGCTGGTGTGCCCTGTATGCTTAGGAACAGGCCAAGCCAACAACAAGGGCTTATTACGCAGGCCTGATTCCAAGCCGTTACTGGACAAGATGTATCATGGTCGCATCCTACCCAGTATGTGATAACAGTTTTCGTAGTTCTTCACTGTTACTACAATTTTGTAGGAGTCTATTTCCTGTAATTTTTTTTAACAAGGGTCTTTATTATCTCTTGAGGGTGACTCAAAGATTGAGTCCAAAGTCCTCCTGAACGTTTGATTTACTTATAATAGCCACATTATTACTCTTCAGCCATTTGCTTTTCTTGGGTTTAACCACACTTGAAATCAGTTTGAAACTTGAGATTAAGTATTTTTGCATTTGCGAGTGTATTTGAGGCTACTCAAGTAATCAAGTTAGATGCAAGATTTGAACCACCCATTGACATGGGTGTTGTGACAAGGCTTTTTACTGCATTCAAGGAAGATATGCTGAACATTCAAGTCCATTATCAAATCAGGAGTTTCTCTCTTTTGTTGCATTCTTGGAAATTGAACTCTTGAAGCTTCATTCATACATGGAGTTTTGGAGAAGCCCGATATTCATAATGGGATTGTCCAATGACTTGCAAGCATTGCCATGACAAATAAGTAGTGACCATTTGTTCATTTTAGCCCACGAATCCTTGATGCAAAAAATGTGGATATTGCATTTGGAACACAAAAGCATGTATTTGTGGTTATTCTTGCTTGGTCTTTGTTCTTCCCTGCTGTCCTTTTCTGTGTGTTTTGTCTATCTTGTTGAGTCTTTCTGTTTTTTGTTATCTCGTGTTGTTTGTTGCTAGCCAGTAGCATGGCTGAGTCTTCCCCTTGATTCTGGATTTGCAGCAGAAACTGGGTACTCAGGTTAGCGTTTTCACTTGCCTTTACCCACTGTAGGGAGCTGATGAAGGCAGTGGGGAAGCTGGGATAGAGAAATCACTAATCTGTGCTACTGTTGATGGTCACTGGACAGGTGTGAGACTGGCACTGTTGTTCATACTGCTTTAGTGTTTTATTTTGCTTTTTGTTCTTTTTTGTTGTTTTTTTTGTTTCTTGGACCTTTGTTCTCTGATTTGTCTTTACTCTTGGCTTGTTGAAGAAGTGTTGACCTTGCTTCTATTTTTCTTAATTGTTAGAATGAAGATTTCTCACTTCTTATGAGAGATATTTGACAACACTTGCATTTCCAAACATGCATTTGTTTACTAGGTTAAAGATAAGGGGGGAAACACAATACAATAACCACATTATCATTTTATTATCACCTTCAAAATCTTCAATACTTGGTCAAAGAAATACCATTCAAATTTAATGCTTAAATATCGAGCAATCCTCAAATATATGAAGACAATGCATGCTTATGTCATTCACTAAGAGATTTCTTAAAGCAATAAATATCAATATCACTTAAGACTCACACATTCCATTTGTGATAAAAAGCTTAAGCAGTATAAATGTAAAGCCTCAAAATTGTGGAAGTAAAGCACAAAATGAACTTTTGGGCTATCTCCTCTCATCTCCATGCACTCCCATGTTTTTCAAGACCCAAACCTGCATTGAGAGGAGCTCAGCATGAGTGTCCAGTGGAGAATTGTTTTCCTCCCATCTACTGTCAAATCTCCAGGGAAAAATCTTCCTGTACATGCTCAATATCTAACATTGCACTGAGAACCATTGTTGGTATAGCATATAGGCCTGCACCTGGTATCGATACTTGTATGGCCGGAGCCAATAGCAGAGCCTGGTAGGGAGTTGAGGTAAAACCAGTCTTATACTAGTTTTCTACCAGTTTCAGTACCAGATAGATTACCAGGCTCATACCAGCCAAAAATCAGTCTTATAGCCGAGAACAAGACCAGGTTGGTACCAAGGTGTAGGGGAAGGCACTGCTGTGCCTTGCACCCCGTGAACTGAGGGCAGAAGGCACTGACAGCAATGCCTTCCCCTGCATAACAACTGATGGTCCAGATTGCCTTTCATGCCCCTGCCGTAGGGAGCTTACATGGAAGATCCTGCTCCAAGAGGGAGAAGGAAATTGCACTGTGTGAGGTGCCCTCAAGTTACAGTGCTCCTCCCGGGATGTTGTTATGTTCCAAAGAGGGCCCACTACCAGTACCAGGCTAGTATGAGAAATTCAAAAAGTACCCAATACCAGGACGTGGCAGGTACTTTCAACACTGGTTAGTACCGTAACCTGGATTGACCACCACAAGGATTTTGAAGTGCCCACAAAGGATTCAATTAATGTATCAACAAATTGAAAATGAAAATGAGAAAAAGCCAGGATAGGGGGTTTCAACCCTAAACTTTGCAGAAGGTAAAATGTCTGTACATAGCAGCAAATGTGCTCACATTTAGCATCTATCTTACAGCCAACAAAATTGTCAACCCACTTCTTATCATATGTGGGCGGGTTGTAGTTCATGGAGGGTGATCAAGAGGGAACAAACAGTCACTACTACTACCCACTGCAGTACTACCCACCTACTCTATTTTCGGGTAGAACTTCCACAGCAGTTGGTAGGCTTTGATTACTTGACAGCCCATCTAAATATAATATCATCTCATCTGAGGAAGAAGATGAAGTACAATCAAATCTTTTCTTGAGCATGGGTAAGAGCTGGTAATCTGCATCAACTGCAGGCATAATACTGAAGGACCCATCACTTACAGCTTGATCAATCATGCCCTCCCTACTTTTCAGTCCTTCTCTTGTTGCTAGTGGTGGCATCTTCACAACTGTATCCTCCCAGATGATGACCACCTTCTGCAGACCATCATCCAATGTTTGACCTGCTGTGGATGGCAGTGATGATGTTGGAGATGAATCAAGTAAAGAAGATGCCTTGGACAAACTCAGTGATTCTTGCACTGGGTTGTCACTCAGTTGATTTGTTGTGTTCATATCCCCAGAGTCTTGCTGCATGGTTTGATTGGTGTTACTCTCACAGAAAACTGCCAGATCTTCACCTCCTTGAACATTCTTCCAATCTGAGAAGTGCTGCTCCTCTTTGTCCATTTTGTTCTTGTTTTTCTTGTTTTGCTTCTGTTTTTGCTTAGGGTTGCCAAACATCAAACAGATAAGGTTTTCGGAGCCAGAAGGGGTTAAGGTTTCTGGTTCTGAGAGTGATGATGATGCATGGGGGGGCTTCTTCACATCAGTTTCTGCTAGCAATTTACTACTACTACTACTCTGGTGCACAGTGACTGGCAATGCCTCACCATCTATTATATGTTCGTCCTCAGAAAGTCTTCCAATGCAGCACAGATCAGTCTGCACAGGGGATGCATGAGCCTGTGTTGATGAGTGGCGTCTCAATTTGTTCATGGCGTCAGCTACCCATCGGGCACTTTTGACCTGCAGACAGGGGAGCTTAGCACCAATGCACAGACTAACAATACTATACAGAGATAAAATTACATCATTCTTAAGAATATAGGATATCAGGAGGCTAAAAGAAGTATACAAGTGCCTTTTATGTACCTTACGATTGTAGCGGGTGGTTGCCACCACCACTTTTGTTCTGTACACATCATCATCCTCTTGATTGGGTGGTGAGCTCTCCTTTTCTATTTGCCTGTATAGCAAGACAAAAGCATCTCATATAAGCTGAAATGCAATATATGACAAATTTGCCACTTTGACAGTGCATATCTACGAAACTGCAAAGAAATCTCCAAGACAGGGATTTCAAGGTAACACAACAATGAACTCAGTCATAACCTTATGAGAGTTGCTCACTAAGTCTCAGAGATGCTCACAAAAGTCTCAGACCATCACCTTCATCACTAAAATAGCAGTAACAGGCTGCCATGAACTACCCACAAGTGCAACTAAGCTGAAGGCAACAGAGGTCTACATAGAGGGAAGCGGTCGAGGGCCTCCTGCATGGTGAACATATGGGCTTGGATACACTTCCCTTTGCCTTTGATTGCTTGCTCAAATATGAAAACATGCAAAAGGAAAGTGAGGAAGATTGGAGCAACACCTGTCATGTTGGAACCCATTGCACTGATGCTGGAGCAGTTCATTTTTCAAGCCATCCTCTTCAATACATGGAGTGCTTCCTGGGACATCATCAAAACCGAGCTTACTGAATTTCTTATCACCATATGTCACCACCTGTTCAAGGACCTTCTGTACATGCTCATCATACATTAGCAAGTCCAACAGTTCTCAACTAGAGGCAACTGCTGTGGTCACTAATGAGTGAGAATCCAAAATTGCAGTGCCAGCAGAGGAGGACTGGGCACCTTGCTGCTCATCATCTCCTACATCTGGTTCTGAAAACTTACCACTTTGTGTGCGAGATGATCCAATTTCTGTCCTTTGCACCTCATCAGAGACCTTTCCAGCCACGAGCAGCATTGCTCCAACACGTGCAGTTGTGCTTCGTGTAACCCTTGCACTCTTTAGCAGCCCTCCTTTCAGCATTGCAAGTTGTTGCGCTTCATTGCCACATACCTTAACTTCCTCATCTGTGCAGACAACAGCACACTTTGTTATCACTGGCTAAAACATCAGAACAGGTTTCAGAAGGGGGGGAACTGCAGATTCTGCAGTCCAAATAGCTGCCTTTCCTTAATGAACATACCCTTAGCTCCAACATACTTTGGAACTATTCCAGGCTACAAATGTGCTGGTACATTGATCAGACTCTGGGTGATCCTGACTCTGCAGTAAAGGTGGAGACAGTTTCTTGCAATAACAGTAGATGTAACAATATCATAACAGACACAGACCTGCAATAGGAGGATGTGCTTGCAATCCTGGCAAGGACTTATGCAATAGAGATGTTCCTGGGAATGCCATGAGGTTCAACTCGATAAGTGTCTGTCTTGGAAAGGTATCCATAGGCTTAAAACCGAATGCCCCTGTCCAGGTATCTAGCAATTCAGGAACTGCTGGTAGTACCAATGTCTCAACACCCACCATTTGCAACATCTGCAAAGAGAAGACAACCAACATCATCCAAACCACACAAGCTGAAAGATTACTTATTCTACTTGACCCAAAGTGTGCATCTTGTGTGCACAAATCTCTAGTCAAAAGTGATGGAGAGCAGAGCCAGAAAGACCCAACTCTGAATCAGTTGGAAGAACAGAGCATGCCGACATACCCAAAAAGAATCAGTTGGGTGGGAGCAGAACAGAAACCAAAAAGCACATACCTGCTCAATAGCATGCAAAAGACGGCGACACATGCCTTGGCGCCGATATTGAAACCGAGTACCAATCAATGGCATCTCTGCCAACACAGCTCCATGGACCCTGCATATGCAGCACATCATTGGAAATGTTACGTATCAGGAAATACCAAGACCTAGGCACTTCAAGGGGCAACCTGAAACTATTCCCAGTTCATCAATCAACCAAGGAAGGAGGGGAAAGGACTAACCTTATTGCTGCCACAGATATAAGCTCATCTCCTTTTTCCAGAATCATGGTGTAGAAACCATGGTAGTTCAGCCGATTGATATCTGACCTGTTTGCAAACCGACATGCAGAAGTTACCCAACCAGATTGGCTAGTACTCCGGACTGAGATGAATCCAGTGAAGCTCACTCTTGTGGTCACCAAAACAGTGCCAATGCAAAACAAAAAGATGTTTTGGTAACAGAGAATGGCCATGAGGATGAGTCAGCCATTAATGGAATGATGACCTAAATCTTCACAAGCCCCAAACTTCAGAAAAACAAACCACATCTGCTACAATCAAATACATCCCACCTGAATGGTATCCACAAAAATGCAAAGTTCTCATGCAGATGTATGATTTTGGACTTACCCTCGATTGTACAGAGCATGGGCAATGACATCTACTTTGGTGCGTGGGTCAATCATGGGTCTGAAGCACTCTTGCATTACACTTAGAGCAATAGACAATTTGATGTTCTGTTCAGCCAGCAGCTCCTTGTCAACTTCTGTTTTTGGATCTGGATCTTCATCTTGAGAGCGCAGCAATGTCCACGAGAATCCCTCACCCAGAAAATTGTTGGTGCCCACCAGACCTCGCAAGCCCCTGTAGATCTGTGATTCCACAAACATCTTGTCAATCTTACAGTCAAATTGATCACCCTGAAGTACACACACTATCTTCTTCATCAATGCTCCAAGTATCATCCAACAGAAAGATAAAAGGTGTGGAACCTGAAAGCTTACCCTCTCACAGGAATTGCCACAGAACCAGCTGTTCTGTGGCCACTGCTCCATTTTTGGCATGCCCCTTGCATACAAGCACTTCACATGGACTGAAACCCACAGACCCAAAACACCCGACTGCATTACTGACATACTTATTGCAGCTGACAATTTGCCATGCTTGGTTACAATAGTCTTTATCAGCTTGATTAGTGCTAGTCACAACATGTGGACACTTGATCAAGCAAGTCAGCAAAAGAAGTCGCATCCAACACACAGTGATCAACCATATGTCAAGCAAGCTCAACTGGGAGTGATTGATTGATGATCACTGCTTCTAAGTTTCAACTCACATTCACGTTCACACTGATCACAAAACAGCACCGACATTTCATCAAAGGTATCATGACTCCCATTGAACTGACTCCCTCCGCATATGGCACAGCGGCAGTTTGGACAGTACCAATCCTCTTCAGGTACAACCTGCAACAACAACATCAAACACCCATCACTCAAATGTCAAGAAACATACTTCCCACACAGGGAAAAAAAAACCCGTCAGAAATATTGTTCAGCAATCACAGTTGCTAGCACATGGCTTTGAATTGACCAAGAACGCAAGAATCAAATTGCACAAGAATGGAGATCTCAGAAGGCACACAGTATATCACCATCAATTCCATACACTTGAGATGGAATGTTGATGGACAATGATCGCAGCAGATGAGCATCCCACCATCACCACACACACCACATGTGTCATCATTCACATCCAAAACACTGTCCTTCGCTACCTGCAAGTTCCCTCGTCTATTCCCTTTGTGAAAAGAAGATGAACTCATTTTCACAGATGACATTTGCTTCTTGAGCGCTTCCATTTGTAATGCAGCAATGGACCTGCCATCTTCTACAAAAATGTTTGCACAAGGACGATGCAATTTGCTCCCGCAATGAGTCTCAAAAGTGGACAGAGTGACCACATCGTTACAGCACCCACACAAAACTCCTTCAGGCGTTACCCAGCCACCAACCCCAAGCTCTTTTCTGCGATACATATAACGCAGCTTTTGATCCTTGTGCAACACACCTGCCTCTATCAACCATGAGAAAGTATTCTTCTTGGTATACAAGTTTTTCCCATCATCCAACACTGGATCTTCAGGCTGTGATAGGAGAACCTCCATGCGACAACCACCACGAGCTCCCTTTTGCTTCCGTCGTCTTTCATGAACAGAAGAAGAAGAAGCACCACCCTTGCGTACACCCTTTTTCCCCCCCATCCCTTCATCATGGGTGAGACATGATGATGAGCCTGCCAAAGTTGCCATCGCTGCTTCTTCAGAAGCAGCAGAGCTCCATCGATTTTTCTTGCTTCTGTGCTCCATCTCCAAGCTGCTGCTGCTGCAGTTATGAATTGATACTCGTTTCCTGCAACTCTTTTCTGTAGTAGTTGTCAAAACCATCCCGTCTCCTCTACTCTCCTCAATCAATTCCACAACTTCGGACTCTTTTCTTCTCACAGCTTTACATTGCCGATTCCTAAGCACCATCACATTTCTGACATTCTCTGACTGATTTCCCTCTTGAGAATGAGGAGCAGGAGCAGGAGCAGGAGCAGCAGTAGGGGGAGGAGCAGGAGGAGCAGTAGGGGGAGGAGCAGGAGCAGGAGCAGGAGGAGGAGCAGCAGCAGGAGGAGGAGCAGGAGTCTCCTTGCCATTAGCAATCCTACACTTTCTAACTTGAGCTTTGTGCTCAATCAACAGCATTTCCAGAGTTTCATCATCAGCTTGTGCTTCTTTGCCATGCATAGAAGAGCTCATCTGCTGCTGCAGCTGCTCTGTCTTTGCAGATTCATCTTCTCCACCAGAACATGGGGGTGCAATGACTCTCACCATTGCTGTTACACACTTTGGTGATGCTCCAGAGGTGTTTCCTCTGCTTTCAGGATTTGCAACCTGTTGCTGTTCATGAGTTCTCAAAGACATTGCAATTTCCGCCATATTGTAATCCCGATGGCCGTGGATGGCAGCCTCAGGAGTCTCTCTCCCTTTGGAAACTCTGGATTTCTTGGCTTGAGGATGATGCTCAATGGCCTGCGGGAGAAGAGAAAGATGTGCTTCTTCTTCTTCTTCTTCAGTGTTGTGATTGCTTTTCCCATTGCAGGACAAGGTTGTTGGCAGCTTGCTCTCTGTTGCTGTCATCACCTTGGCAGTGGGTTTCTCCTTGGTGGTCCCTGCCAGAAGCTGCTGCATTGGGTGGCAGTGACCGTCTTGCTCCTCCTTGGGTGGAGAACAAGAATCATCATCAACAGCACCAGCTACAATTGCAACTTCTTCCACCTGTGCAGAAGCTTCAAGTCCTTGCAAAAGATTTGATATGCAGTATGTGGGAATATAAGAAGAATCAGGGGAGCAGGCATGGGGTGCACCCATTCTTCCATTAGGGGGGCACCCATGCTTCCTTTTCAGTCTTTCCAGTCTCTGGCTTGCCAGACCAGACCTGCATTTCTCTCCTTCTTTTGCTGCCACCCCCGCAGGGCTACCAACATCATCTGTGAGTGCAAAGAATGGAAGTTTCTTGTCAAAATTGAGTTTTTTCACTGCAAACTCAGGTCCTTTCTTGAAGGCACTGGGATCTTGGAGTTCGAGAAGCTCAGCACGACCTTTGAAACTCCAATTGCCAGTATCCTCATCCCATTCCTGACGTAGCCGCAAATCCTTGACCAAACACATCTCTTGTCCTCCTTCATCAGGGAAGTAAACCACAGCTTTGGCTCCAGCTCTTTCTGACAAGATATCCTCCACCAGAATACCCTCCCACCATGCATCCTTCCAGAACACATCCACCCACAAACCCTTGCTCCAGCTGGCTTTTCCAAGGCTGGAGAGGACTGGAGGTTGGGGCCGCAAGAGGATCCGGGTTCTCTTGCTGCTGGGGGGAGTCTTGCTGAATTGCCTAGAGGATGCCCGCAAGCCGTCCACTCCTCTGCCCACAGATATCATCTCCTTCAGCTTCCTCCCACTGCCATCGTCGCTCACAAGCTCCTCGTATTCCACTACCCTTGTTCCTGGCTTCACTGCTGTCACAACCGCTGGATGCCATGACCCTCGCAACCCTTTCTCAGTCATGCGCACCTGCCAAAAGCAAACCAAAGCATAGCCAGCCCCCCATCCATCCACCCACAACAACAGAAGAAGAAGAACATCTTCTGCGCTCAGAACCAACCCTTTCCTTCTTTCTTGCTTGTTCTCGAAACCCATTCTTGCAAAACGAAACAAAACCTTTTTTCTTTTCTTCCCCATTCCCATCACCAAAGCTTTCAGCTTCACACCAGATTGCTGCAGAAGAAGACTCTCACACACTTACCTCAACACGTGCACCTTCTGCAAGCTTCTTCTCTCCATCGCCGACGACATAGCCTCCTCCTCCTCCTGTAATCCCCATTTTTTCTTCATACCACAAAATCCTTGAATCCTTCGTCCTTCTTGCTGCTGCTGCTGCTGCTGCTTCCAGGTTCTTGTTGCTGTTCTTCTTCTCCTCCTCTTCTCCCCACCGACAAGCTCCGCCTCCTCATCACAATTACCATCATCCCCACAACGCCCACCACCACTACCAACAAAAACAACAACCCCAAAACAGAAGTCAAATTGCGTGTTTCTTGCGGCCAGGAAGCGCCATCTTCAAAACTGGAAGCCGACCCAATGCAAAAAAAGACTTCCTCAAACCCATTTTTGTCATCTCCAGGGTACACACAACAAGCTCTCGGCTAAGCCCTTTCCCCAGCAGGGCAGAATCAAACAAGACCAAAACCACCCAAAAAGCTACTGCATTGCACAAAAAAACTCAACAAATTCCTTCTCCTTGAGCAACTAATCTTCCTCCTTTTTTCCTCCTCTTACTGTTGCTGCTGCTGCTCTTCTTCTGGCATGATTCTTCTCCTTCTTCTGCGACACAAAGAAAGCATCTTGGCTACGACGGCAAAGTGGACACAGAATAGAGAAGCGGAAAACCCTCGTGGGGTTCGACGACGACACATGACGACGGACGACGACTTCGGCGACGGCGACGAGAAGAGGATGAGATCCGTGGATGTAAACTTCCCTCCCCTCGTTCCCCACCCACGATGTCTGTGGATGAAGACCGAGGCTTTCCCGTTTTTTTTTCCTTTGTATTTACTTCATCTTCTTCGTCCCGCCTTTCTTTTTGCAGCCTACCTAAGTAGGTTACTAGTTAGCAGCCCTGTATTTTTTTGAACTTAAATTTAAATTTACTTATTTATTTACTCATGTTGATATCAATTTTTTTGCGAAATTTCACCCAAAAACATTTTAGCAAAATTCCTCGAATTTACACTAGAAAAACAAAAAAAATTGTACACAATTTTCCCAATTTTTTTGTCAAAAAATAGGGAAGTTTTGGCCCAAAAAAAACATTGGTTAATTGTAGCTACTTTCCTTCCTTCTTTCTTTCTTTTTGGTTTGGATTTTCCTACCTAGCAATGATTTGTTTTTCTAACCCAATTCTCCTTCCCCCCTCCCCCCCCACCCAACACCCCTTTTGGTTTGTGTTTTCTTGCCTTTTTCATTAGGCAATTTGATTTTCCCCCCTTTCCTATGCAATCCATTTGAACAACTCTACTCTAACACATACAATCCAATGTACATGTATGAAGGAAGATAGGTAGGGTACTTACATAACATCAAGTTGGGAATGAAACAATTTGCATTCCTCATTCACAACAAGTTGTTCCATATCCAACTCACCTTCATCTTACGTACCTACTTACCTACTTCGATGCTCCATTGAGCTTTTAGTTTTAGGGCTTTTTTTTTGGGTCGCCTTTGCATACTTACATCAAGACTACCAACAAAGGTTTGGTACCTAAGTGAACAACAAGGTTACCACGGGAGGAGTTGTTGTTGTTGTTGTTGTTTGTGTTCTCTTGTTGTTGCAATAGAATATTGCGAGGTTTTCATATCGCGAGGTTTCATTTGTGTGTTTGTGTGTGTGTGTGTGTGTTTTTTTTCCTTTCTTTCCAAATTCCCTTTTCTCATGCGCGATTGGATTGCTTTTTTACAAGTAGTCGCGGCTTGAAACGGTGCCAAGTGTCAACACGACGTAGAGTCAACCATGTAGTCAATGACATTGAGTAAGTTAAGATCATTCTTGGTTATTTCCATTCCCCAACTTGTTGCATAAGGTCAACCCCATGGTTGTTGCATGGCGGGTGGGTTACATGTAGGGTTTACTAAGGCCCAACGAGCCCCGGTGTACACCCGAAAAGAAGTGTTTGCTCAAGGCGGAGCCAATGGGGTGCTTGTTTCCAGTGTTGGCCGGTTTTTCGGTTCTTGGAGAAACACCCAAATCTGGTTCCTAAATTTTTCAAAGGATTGATTTCAATTCTTCTTTTCTTTTCTTTTTTCCAAAACCGAGACTCGATTTCGGTTTTAGTTTATAATTTTAGGAGCGATTCCAGTTCTTGAACATACAATTTTGGGTAAACTATGGTTGTGTCTTCAAAATTCAGAAAAAATATTTCTGGAATTTATTTTTGTCTTAATCTGAAAAACTTGGAACATAATCCAGAAAAAAATAATAATAATAATTTTTTAATTAGAAAGATCATCCAAAAAAATCTGGAAATTTTTCAGATAACCGTAAACAAAATATAGGGAAAAATATTTAAAACCATCTAAAAAAATCAGAAAATTGAAGGAATTTTTTTATAATGGGAATTGGACTGGAAAAGCACTAAAATTTCTCCCGTTATAACATTACCTCCAAAGACACTTTGGAAACTTCTCGTAGGTCTTACTGGAGTTTTACTTAAGCCATGGTTAAGGGAGGAGGGGCTTTCAAGTTATGGTGGGAGAATGTGTATTATGTTTTAGCCCCCAAAACTGGTTTCTGTCTGGGTTCGATCTATGCAATGTAATAAAGTATTAGGGTTAAGGTTCAAATTAATTTGCAAAGGTTGGGTTTCAATCTATGCAACATAATAAAGTATTAGGTTTTAGGGTTCAAAATTTGCACAAGCTTAAATTTTGAGGTTGGGTTTCAACCTATGTAATGTAATAAAGTATTAGGTTTACGGTTCAGAATTTGCATGGGTTTTGGTTTTGAGGTTGGGCAAGCCCACTAACATAAAACCCAATAGCTTGTTCTCAAGGTTTTTTTCATCCAAATTTATGGACAAAAGAGTACTTTTTATTTTAATTAATTAATTAATTAATATTATTATTACCACATCCAAGATCCACTTTTAGTCCATGATTTTAACCCTCTTGATTCCCCCCCCCAAAACCAAACATTATTAAAGGGGTACTTACTTAACCCCACCCATCCGATCAGGTTTGGTAACTAACACCAAATCATGTTAAGCAAGTTATGTTTACTTCATTATCACAAGCTACAAACTGAATTGAGTGGGCAGTTGGGATCCAA
>Ga0209208_10004385_pt1 | contig 20006 bp, 20 predicted proteins | sample S1TSphfallax_3_FD_187694 | JGI IMG/M metagenome (GOLD analysis project Ga0209208, IMG submission 187694) | Host-associated microbial communities from peat moss isolated from Minnesota, USA - S1T2_Fd - Sphagnum fallax MG (SPAdes) (version 2) | ecosystem: Host-associated > Plants > Peat moss >...
ATCTAACTAGGGACTTGGGAGGCGGAGGTGAGGTAGAAGAGCTCGTCGGAGGTGCCGTCGGGACTGTAGACGCCCTGCACCTCGTTCAGCACGTTGCACTGCGCCAGCACCTGGTTCAGGTCGTTCCCCACGTCGGCGCAGTTCGGGCAGACGCTGTTGGTCGCGCAGACGCTGGCCGCCGCGTTCCCGGAAGTGAGAACCACGGTGCAGAAGCCCCCGCCGCTGTGGCAGCACTGGCCCGGCATCACCTGCAGTTGCTGCACCACCGCCGTCGCGTCGCTGAATGGGGCCCCAGCCCCCGACACCGTCAGGCAGCTAGGCCCCTGTGCCTCCGCACCCTGCATCATGCTGACAGTCATCACCATCAGCGTCGTCGCCATCGCCACGGCCGCTCCGCCCATCTTCATCGTGATAGAATATGGCTACTACTTCACCCCGGCAACAATCAGTTATGTCCGAATCTCAATTGTCCGTCGCTGCAATGAAGAGAGCAGATCAGAACTCACAACTTGGGGACAACTGACGACTGTTTTGCACTGATAATTATGAGAAATACTAGTTCTTGTGTGCATACGAAGGTGAGGGATTGAGATGAAACTGTGACGGCATGGCCATGGTTTATATAGGACTGTGGGATCCGTGATCTGAGCGGCGTAGTAGTGTGTCTGAGTTAGACTTCAGTGACCTAATAGTCTTGATCGTTCATTTGACCACAGGCAGATTGGCTTCGTTGAAATTGATGGAAATTGGTTTTGATGGCTTCGTTGAAATTGGTGGAGTCCAACCGTCTGACATTGGATGTAAGTTCAGTTCTATCTACCACTGTGTCAATGAAATGTGAAGATATTAGTTGGGTGGAGGAAGAGCTTTCATTCTCTTCTTGACAATTTTTGTATGGGTTCACTTTTTACTGACATCGGTCTTCTTTTCAACTGAGTGCAAGTTGGACTTCCTCCCGGATTGCAATAAATGATTTTGAGTTCCTTTCAACGCCGTGCAAATACGAGGACTGCAGGTTTGTAATGTTGATTTGCTTAGTAGAATATTGTAATCGTTTCTAATTATCCCACTTTTCCTGTAACACAGTTTTGTGGAGTTGAGGCGATGTTGGTCATGTTCGCCTATAGTCCTCCACACGTACGGTACCCACCCTAGTGGAGTTGCCGCGAAAGAAGCCCTGAACTTGAAAGGCCGCAAGAGTAGTGTTTCCTTTTGAAATTTGCTAATCGGGCCGAGGTGGCATCTCTGGGCAGACTTTGATTTAATTGACGACATTATTTCAACGAACTCTTAAAACTGTACCAGCACACATATTTGACGACTGCTTCCCCCAAAAAAACAGTATCTCCTCGATTTGAGTGAGGCCTTTTTAACAAAAACAAATTACGGACAGGATATTCCATTTTCAGACAAGTGTGTAGGCGTTTGGCGATTGTTCGGAAGAAAAAAAAAAGCCGGTGCACAAGAAATGTTTAGACCGATTCGTACAGGTAAAATTTTTTGGAGCCATGGGAAAGGGCGCCCCAATATTCCCAGTGTTGCTTTTACTAATTCAATTGCAATATTTTTATTAATTATAATCAATATTATTCTGATTACAGCTACCATATTAAGTATGACCACTATTCGTATTAGGAACACATAATAAAAACATCGTGAAAGGTTTCAGTGTTACACATGCATTGATTTATTGCACAACTCCACTCCAAGATTTATTTACCAGCTTTTGTGACTTTCACACCTTGTTCAGTGACACCATTTGATAGAGATAAATGCAAGGCCAACTAGAGGCTTCCACTATACACACCCCTGGGAACTTCCTTCTAACATAACCACTTACTTCCTTGCCAATCCAAAGTCCTGACACCTTAAGACCTTACTTTCCTACTGACTCACACCTTAGAATCCAAGGAAAACCATGAATGGTGGCGTGATCTCTTTTTACTTAGTGTCCTAGACCCAAGAGATTTTGAGGTACGACGGGAGTAACTTTCAATTTTCACAGGTTTATTCGTATAAATTGTAATGATTCTAACGTGGAGCTTGCCCAGGGCGCTTTGCAGCCATTTCTTGTAGGGTGGAGGTTTGAGGAGGTTATTAGTTATTACTATCTGATAAAAACCTTTGCCAAGATGAGTAGTGTATTTGGAGGAATACTTAACTAGGCTAAGATCTCCTAGGACATTTTGAAAAATGGAATGCTGCACTTGCATTTCATTTTCCAAATGCCTCATTTCATTTTTAAAAAAATTCCCATGATACTGGGTAAGAGTGTTTTTTTTTACTATTTGAATTTGGCCAAGTTGGCTACATGTTAGCCCCTCTTTGAGCTTAATTGCCACATGGGCATATTATGTGTCGAATTGCCCAACTACATGGTAAGGAGGCATGTAGGTCTTCAATGATTTGGGAAAAAATCTAGTCAGATATGATTTGCTACAAAAAAAAAGTTATAAGTAAGTTTTGGGGCTACAAGCTTTCAAGTTTTTTTGCCAATAATAATTTTTATCTTCAATTTTTTATGACAAAGCTATATGGGGGAATCAAACCCCGACCCATAGAGGCCCTACCCATTGTAGCATAAAACCTATACTACACAAAAATAATGTTAGGTCTTAAATCCTCACTGCAAAAAAAAATGTCAATTCATGTTTCCTTAACGCCCAAAAGGGGGTTGGAACTAGATTAAAGCTTCAAAAATCATCATATCCAAAATAGCATGGATCATTGAAACAAAGGACAACTATAAAACTCACTTTCAACCTTGAACACCATATTAGGTTTTGTTTTCCTTCCAATTCTAAATTATTGCTCCAAAAGGGAAGTTTTGCATGGTGAAGAACCTCTAATTGAACATTGGAATGACTAGTTCCAAATGTTTCGTCAATTGATTTTTTAATTTAGTCTTCATAAAGGTCAATGTAGAAAAAAAACACCATTCATCTTCTATTAAACCAATCATTTGCACCACCACAAGTTCAACCAACTTGATGTATTTAGGGAATTTTTGTTCAAGAATTCGAAATGAAAAAAAGGTTCTCCATAGCTTGGTACATTATGTACATTATTGTTTGACGGATGCAACCTCTTCATACACATGCCCCGATTTAATTTACATATGTGGCCTTAGCATGTTGTCTAGCAAACTCAAAAGCTAGGTGATTTGTTCTTATATTTAGATTTATGATCTACCAAAAACTTATGCTCTCATGAACAAAATTGATCAAGGCATGAAAATTTCCAAACACATCACCTTGGAAATAAGATTGGATATCATAGTACATCTAATATACATCTCCTTCACAAAATTTCACTATTGCAATGAAATGACACACAAACACATCACGTGGTTAGGAAAATTTGATCAATGAATGCATTGTCACCAATAGTGGCATAATGGCATTCAACCCCAACAACATTTCTACATCAATTAATACACACATATTAGACTTGGTAGAGATTATGGTGGGTGCATCTAATGTCATCTTCATGAAAAGGGTGTGGTATTTAGACAACATACATTTAATAGGGTTTGTGAGTTCAAATTTAACAACTTTTGATTTAGAAAATAGTATAATTTAAATAGATTTTGAAATTTCTATAGTGGTTCCAATATAGTTGTTCACATCAATAGAAAATGCCAATTTTGCAATTGGTCCCTATGACTAATTTTTAGTTGCAAGTGACATTTGCAACTAAAATCTTAATAGTCATGTTGGACAACTTGCATTCACAATAATCATAAATGACAACAAATTTTGGATGAAAGAAAAAGTCAACAAAATATGCTTTCATTCTTTGACTTATCATATACATATTGTCACTTGCAACTAGGATGCGATTTTTTGGTGAACAATGGGAACAAATTATGTGTTGCCACGTGTCCCAACTTTTAATAATTAAAAATATTTTTTTATTATTCTAAAATAATCTAAGATGTTTAATGTTTATGTTTGGATGGTTTAGATTGTTACATGTGGTGCAATAATGTTTTTCCATATGGCATATTAATTGAATTTAAATCAATATTTAATTATGTAGGGCAAATTAGGTACCTACCTACCTACCCATCTAGGCTAAACGCCTATTTAGATAAAACCTATTTACCTACCTAGGCGAAATACCTACTTAGGTAGGTAAGTAGGTAGAAAAGTACGTAGGTAAATTAAAGAAGTACATAGTTAGGTGTAGTACATGAATATTTTTATTCTATTTTAGGTTAAGTCACTTTCATTGGCTCATCCCATATGTCCATGTTTGTAAATATGAAAATGTAAAGACAAAACACCTTGTTTATAAACATTTCAAGATGAGAATGGAACCAAAACATATGGGATAAAAAATTTAATTGTAAATCATTTGCAATTAAAATTGTTTAATTGTAAGTGATTTGTAACTAACAATTTTATCCCATATGTTTTGGCTTTCATTCTCATCTTGAACAATATACAATTAAGTAGGTAAATGACACCTAACTAACTAACTAATTAGCTAACTAATCAACTAACTAATTCACTTTATAAATTATCCAACTAACTAATTATCTTTAATAATAACCATTAATATATTATAATTACTGAATTAATTATATTATTACTTATTATTAAATATTACTTAATTTACTAGCTAGATAAACAGTAATAATATTTAGTTTTAATTATATATGAACTATAACAATCTATCAACCAATTTAATTAACTAATAATTAGTTAATATTGAGATAATGAGCTAATTATTAATATAATAACTGAAATATTCAGTAGTTAATAATTAATGAATATAAAAATTGAATATTAGTTTTTTTAATCTATTAATATAATTTAAACTTAACTTAGGCTACCTATTAAATTACAATTATTCTCATTATTATTTTCATTTTTATAATTCATAATAAATATAAATGTAAATATTTAATAGTAACAATAACAAGGACCAACAAATATCCTCGTATTGGAATTTGAAATATGTGTACCATAGTGGCATTGGAGGTCAAATGAAATGTTATAGTGCATATTGCTGCTGATAACAATACAATTTTGTCAAGTAATTATAATTGTTGTGTGATGTATTTTATATAAAAAAATTGTCGCTATTAAATGTGCTTGTGATAATATGCAAACCTTGAAGGTTTGGTAATGGAATGCAATTTTATTTTTTTGTTTATCATTTAATTACATGATGGAAATGTGTGTGTCAAATATGTGTTGCAAATGTTTGGAAACAAGTTGCATTTCATTTGGTTTATATGTGTGTATCATTAGGTATGTTTGTAAGTTGTACAATGATGGTAGAAATTGGCGAATGTAACAGTCACACACGTAACTTTTTCCAAAGTTTGATGCAGAGAACAATTCATTTTCATTTTGAAAAGACACATTTTGAATAATATGTTATAAAAAATCGTTATGTGTTGTGTGTGGGATGGTTGTAAATCTAGTTTATTTTTTATTCTTGTAAATGAAGTTTCCTAGGTCATCTTGACTATGACATTTTAAAGTGGGATGTTGTAATTTATCATATTCAAAGTTTGTTAAAAATTGAGTAAAAGTCACATTTTCAAAAATAATGGGATGGAATCTTAAAACTTTTGATTATGTTATATTTTTGTGTGCATGTCAAGAGGTTTTGAATTGATGTATTTTATTGTTATATGTTTTTGGACCACTAGTATTTGTAAACATGTGAGTGCAACTTTTGTAGGAGAAACAAGTTTGGTGATGATAAGGGAAGATATGAATTGAAGTTGCATTTGTGAAACAATTTGTAAACCTAAACATTTTACAATTTTTTGGTTCAAATTCAATGCTCCACATGGTTCACATTTCCCCCCTTTTTTTCATTTTTTTGCTCATATATTTGAAAAGATGATAAGACCAATATGAAGAAGTAATATGTTGGATGTTGAGGTGGCACCCCAATAAAAAAAACAATGATGCATAGCACAGCACAACATCGCGGTCTTCATATTTTCGACAATAATATTCGCAATGCTTGGTGAGTTCTTAAACTTAGATTGTGTATTGAATGGAAATCCATATTTATATTGATTTCTATATTTATTTAAGATAGATCTATTTTCACATGCGTGGAGTTGTTTTTTCATTACAATTTTGTAAAGTGGGTTGTATAAATTCTTTTTTTTTCATCAAATGTAGGAAGAAAAGTAACAATTTCATTTGTGATATTTTCAATGTCATTTTCTACAGCCCAAAGAATGATGTGTGCATGAAGTGAATCATGTTGTTGAATTTCATAATGAATCATATTCCTTTATCACTTCACTGTGTTCCAAAAAGTAGATTTCAGTGAAAGTTTCCAGTGTTAAGTACTTTGTTCTAGCATTGATCTATGTCTTCATTGCTTGCTAACATCATCATTGAGTCTTCCCATTGCTTCTGCTAATGTGACAGAAGCTCTGGATGCAGATTTTGCAAAGTGGTTTGCCCAAAATTTTGGGTGGACTAGTATACACTGATCTACAAGTCTGGAACTGATAAAGTCCATGGGTAGCTTGTCACTTCTATTCTTGATGAAGGTGAAGGTCTGACACTTTATGAGTGATTCTCATAAAGTTATGACCGCACTCATTGTCATGTTACCTTCAAAGTGCTGTGAAGATTTCTCTGCATCCTCATAGACATGTTGTACCATTCGGTTATTTTCTCTTTGTGGAAGCAAAAAGTAAGTCACTCACTAGCTTCAAAAATGAACCTTACAGTCCATGTTTCAAGTTAGGGGGATGGGTGACTTGAAAATTGTCAGTAGGTGAAATTTGCAGTATGATGCATTGGAATGGACAGCCATTGCAATCCTGACTCATTTAACTGGTTTTATTGCACAGATGTTGAAACAAACAGCAGGGGTCATCTCTTTAAAAATGACTCAGCTGGAGCCACTACAAACTAATGGAAAACAATTGTGGGTTTCTCCTCTTCACCTGATCTAGAGTATGCAAGCAGTGATCTCATGAAGACCAGCCCCAGTAAGTCTCTGTTCTGATTCAGGAGGCCTGTGCAAAATTTGGTGAGACCATCTAGTAGCATGGCACAAAAATGTAGCAATGCAATCAGCAATGGAAAACCACTCATGGAGCAGATGTTGGTGCATACAAGTTCACAAGATGCCCAGGAATTGGTGAGCCTTTCATGTAGCTCATGGTTCAGTAAACCACACAAAACCTCAAAAAGTTTCCCTGTTGAAAAGGAAGGAGAGCACAGGGATGGAAGATCCACAGGACCCTTTTGCATTTGACGAGGTTGATCTTGATTTCTGTTTTCAGAAAGGAAGAAAAAAGGTCAGAAAGCTGGAAAGGTGTTGCAGCTGGAGAAAGTTGGTGATGCCACCAGGGCTAGTAGGGAAAGAGGAGAAAATTCAGTTGCAAATAAAGATGATGGCAACATAGAGGGGTCATTCAGACCAGAAAGTTGAAGGGAGGCCAGCTCATATGCAGCAGTGTACACTGATTGTCTTCTATCTGCTATCGAGGTATGCTATCACAAGACCTGGATAAGATTGTGATGAGATGTGTTTATGAGTGTGAACAACTGGATCACCAAAGCTTACCTATTAAATTTGTTTTATGTGTGTAAAGGATTTGTCTGGGCTTCCTCAAAAATATGAGAAATTCTCATCACAAGCACATACATTTCTTTTCCTTCAGTAATTTGCTATGAAATTGTTGAGGTTTCTTAAGGGTTGAATGGTGGGTTGTATCATTGTTCACCAAGTGCTCATGAATCTCACAAATGACAGCCCAGTCTGTTGTTTCCAAGTTGCAGCATGTGGTGGCCTTGGTGTAATAGCATCTCTACTAGTTGTGCACTTCCCCAGCCCTCAATCAAGACCCCGAGAGGAGGGACAAGAGGAGAGGCTTGGAGGTGTGCAACATGGATCTTCTGAAATCCTAAAGGGGAAAGGTGGCCAGGCAGACCAACACTTGGATCTGGTGGTTGTGGCTCTTGGGGTGCTTTGCAACCTTGTGGAAAAGGATGAGGGGAACAGGTGTGTAGCTAGCACAGATGAATTCATGTGCTTCTGTAAGGATAGCAGTTAGGGAATCTGTTTCTGAGATCAACATGAAGAGGATGTAGAATGGTGATTGATTATGTGGTATGCTGCAGGGCTCACCTAGTAACACTGGAGGTGGAACTACCTTCATATGTTATATTGAAGGAAGTGTGTGGCATGACAGTACTTCTGTGTGCATTGTTCTGGGCAAGCATGGAGCTGGTGAGGCAGCAAATGCAGTTGAAGAGAAGATTGCAATGGAGGTGAGGCCATGCCTGTCAGATTGGGACTCACACAGTAATAGATTTCTATGCAGGCATTGGATTATACCTGGTAGAAAAGTACTTGTAGAGTGGAAAGAGGATTTGGATGGGATGCTATGTATTTGATGCTTGTGGATTCATGGGATATCAGTTCTTGTAGAGGATCATTGCAACTGTCTGGAGCTGATGTAGTCAATGAGGAGTGATAGCAGCTCACCACTGCTCTTCATGACAACTGTGTGATGGTCTGATACTCACAATGTTATGACAGCACTTGTTCTTGCAGACAGACATTGAGGCAAAATTCAAGCAAGGGGAACATGAAGCTGAAGATATGATTGTGGAGGCATATGCTGCATTGTTGCTTGCCTTTCTTTCAAGAGAAAGTTAAGAAGTTTTTCTTTGAACACAATCTGTGACATACATGGCCCTTATTTTTTCGGGTCAAACCATATTGTCAGCCATTGGCCAATGCCCTGAAGTGGTCAGTGTTTGAACCCTATTTCACTTACATGTAACCAAGTTCAAAAATACTGCACTGCATCAGACCCTTGACATAATATTGCAGCCCTTAATATGCAGCTTGTGAGCTGTTGACAACCCCCAAGATAAAATCCAGAACCAGGTAAAGCCTTACATAATGACATTATTATTCTTCAATCAATGTCATAATCTCATGGAGGGTAAGGAAATTGGCAAGAGAAGAAATCAAGTCAGGTTGTTCACTTGTGTCCAATTCCCTTAGTTATTTCTTGAAAATGAAAAGCATAACTTCCAAACTTGAAGAAGCATGTTTAACAGTTATCTTAATTGTTCCAGATTCTTTGCCAGTCACACCAAGCTCAATTCGTTGACTTCCAAAAACCTTCTTCATCTCCTTGTGACCATCAGAAAGCTCTGCTCAGAAGCCAAACCCCACTTCAACTGATATAGAGTACCAGGAACCCAGAAGATACTTTTAAGACAACAAGAAACATACAACTATAGGGATGATGCCAGATGTGTGATTGGATCCACATGATGGCTGCCAAAATGTTTTTTAATGTTTGTTCACAAGATGAAGCTCATCCCTACCAGAAAGCATGTTTATGGTGCTGATGACAAGACCAATGAATGACACTGGAGCATCCCTTTTCCGCCTTGGCAATTGCAACTCTGGCAGATGTCTCTGTGAATGTGCAACAGCAAACTCATGAAATGAAAAGATGACATTCAATTACACAATCAAGAGTCTAAAGAGCAACTGCACCAGGACATGTTGCCAACACAAACAAACCACACAAAATTACATCTAGAAAAATCCCAGCAACCGGAACCATGGCTAGGAAGCAACCTGTAGAGGAAGCTTACCTGATTCAGCTCAATGAGAAAGGTGACATTCTCAATGACCGACAAGCACCTCAGAAGCATGCCAACTCGCTCTATTCTTCTCACATTTCTCAGGAGCCTTAAAATCTCTGTTCCTTTTGCTTTGCTCTGTTTCTTCTCCCTCAAATGCATCCTGCAGAATCCCCATTACTTTACTAGTCTCATTGTACTGATGTCATTCACAAGAGCAGTAGAGTTTTTGCTCTAGTAAATCAAGAAAGAAGGGACCTGACTGATTTCAAAAGAAAGAAGAATGATGGCGCACTGTACCTTGACATGAATTCACATGCAAGCCATGCAAAATACAGCAAGAGAGATCTTTCTCATGAGGGATTTCAAGCTACCCAGAGAAGGACTATGGTCCATCTTTTCATGATGAGGTTCACATGCCAACTGAGGTCTAGAGGCTCTGGAATATTTGATAGCACAGCAAGACCATTTGAACCATTTGTTGCACCCCTTGGTGAACGAGCTCCCTTGGCCTTCCCCTTTCAACCTTGAGCTCCTGTTATATGTCCATTCACCTTAGACTTAGCAGGATTGCGAGAAACAGGAACTGCAATTGTTGAAGCCAGGCCTGGTCCCTTCTGAGCCATAGAGCTCCCACTGGCCACTCTTGCTATGCCTCCCAGATGCAAGCAATCTAATTCCTCATACTCTGTTGTTATTCATCCCCATATCAAGTCACAATCTGCATACCAGTAGTTGAAGGTTATAGGAATTTTCATTTGAATGAAAGCTCAGCCCAACTGTCACACCCTACAACCCTGTTCTATAAATAACAATCACACATTTTGACTGGTATTTCACTGAAGATCATTTTAATAAAAAAATCAAACTATCAAATTCATTTTCTTTTCTAAAACACCCATCAATTCAGGTCTTAATATTTCATTTGAGATCTTGTAAACAACCACGCCGTACACGTCAGTCCTACGCCAGTACACGCCAGCCCACGCTAGTCCACGCCTGACCCGCCCATGACGGCCCAGTGATAGGCGCAAGGACGGCATTTGCAGCTCTCAAAGTGAAGGGAAGATGAAATCGCAAGGGGTTCCCGAAATCTTGTGAGCACCAAGGATCAATGAGCATATCATCGCTTTGGTGAGTCTTTGCCCCCTTCTCTCTCGAGTTTCTGTTTCGATGGTAAGATTGTCAATAGTTTAGGGTTTAGGGTTTAGGTAGAGATGGTTGCAGACAGTGTGTGTGACAGTGAATTTGCTTGCAGAATTCAATGGGAGATTGTGCTGTGGGGAAAAATAGGTTCATGCGTTTTGAGAACAAACATGTGTGATTGTCAGAAGAATTTTTTTAAAAATATATATCTTTGGAGTCTTGAGTGTACGCTGCAACAGGGTATACTTAGATGCAGGTTTAGGTTGAAGAGATGGTTGCAGAGAACGTGTGACAGAGATTTTGCTTGCAGAATTCAATGGGAGATTGTGCTGAGGGGAAAAATAGGTTCATGTGTTTTGAGAGCAAACATGTGTGATTGACAGAGGAGAAAAATAAAAATGAAAGTCTGTGGAGCCTTGAGTGTGCGCTGCAACAGGGTTTACTTGGATTTGGGTTTAGGGTTTAGGTTGAAGGTATATTTGCAGAGAGTGTGTATGACATAAAGTTTGATTGCAGAATTCAATGTGAGATTGTGCTGAGGGGAAAATTAGGTTTATGTTTTCTGAGAGTAAATATTTGTGATTGACAGGGGAGAAAAAAAATCTGAGGAGCCTTGAGTGTGCTCTGCAACAGTGTTTACTTGGATCCCGGTTGGGTTTCTTAGTACAGAAAGTAATACGAATGGCATAGAACTTTTAGGTGGAAAATTGGGTGAATGAACATAGCGGACTGAGGTACCTGAAGTGTGAGAAGCTGCCATGGCAGCTTTTCTTCCTGCTCCCACTATCAGTGTGCCGATTGCGCAGCCAAGGACAAAGATAATGGTGCTCCATTGCTCCCCAAATCACAGTCTTTCTTTGAAGACTTTGTTTCCCAGGCTGGACACTCGTACATTGGGTACTAAGAAGCTTGCAAATTGCTTCAAACCCTGCAGTGTGTGTGCACAAGCATGTGCATCTTCTCTGTCAGCTACTGCATCGCAGTCACACAAGGACAGTGAGTTTTCTACTATCTACCCCATTTTCAAGAGGCAGACAGTTGAGGATTTAGGGTCCATGGTTAGGTTGTAGAAGATGTTGACCAATGAACTGGGGATTGGGGTCAGAGGGCTTGTGGCAAGTTGTGGGTACTATAGGAGCAGCTACAGCAATCAGCAAATTTATGGTATGTGCTACTCTGGTTTTCTTTGGGGGCACATTTGTTTCTTGGTGTGCAAGCTTTGCTATCTCAAATCTTTAGTTTTGAGGGACTTTTTTCACGAGCAACAATGTGCTTCTACACAAAATGCTCATTGTCTGCTGAAATAGTGGGTGTATTTTTGTTGCTTATTTCATGAAGAGTATGGTAATATGACATTCTGAGTTTAGAATTTACCAACATTGAATGACAATATTGTTGTTTTCATCACAGGGACTATTAAGAGAAACAGTGTTGGCAGCTGTTTTTGGAGTTGGACCTGTTATAAATGCCTTCAAGTACTCAAGTTAACTTCTCCATTTTGTTGTTTAAGCAGAAGCACCAAAAATGAGCAGAGGCATTCCAATTGATTTTTGTTGCATGTAATTCACATGGCTAGAATTCTTGAATCTTTGTGCATGTGGATTGCAGCTATGCATCAATCATTCCAGGATTCTCCCTTGCAATGCTCGGTGGTACGTCATTTCATATAGATGCTGGCTGGAGCCCAAGTGTCTCTGCTGTTTTTGCAATTTTGGTGTTGCAAATCAAGCTGTCATGAATTGGTTTCAGAAGTTTTGTTCTGCTTGCAATGCAAATTGGTTTCCTTGGCATGAGGATTATGAGATTTATTATCTGTGTTTCTGATGGTGGACTGTTGTTTTGATGGCTCAGGTATAAATGGACCGTTTCACTCAGCAATGACTGCTGCCTTGAGGTATTAACCTTGAATTCTCTAGCATGTCTGAAGCTAGCTCTGTGTAATCCCGTTTTGACTTGGCTGTATCATAAACTGATGATAATTCTGACTTTCCTAATGTACATTAGGCTGACTCAAAGAATGCTGTTCCTTCTTGGACCTGTGTAATGTGGACCAATGGCTATTAATATGTCCAAAGCCAATTCATGTGTGCTAGTCAGATGGACCCAGTTTTGTCACTAGGTTGTTGCCAGTGATACATTGGGGTTTTCATTTCTCATTTCATTGTGAACTGGCACTCATAAGTAGCCAAGACAGAGCCTTAATTTTGGTCAGATCTCTTGCAATGCAGCAAGCGTTCCAAAGAGGATAGACAGCAGCTGGTGGAGAGTGTGTCCACAATTGCTGGCTTGGTATAGTGATTTCCTCTTGAGAGCTTTGGTGTTGAATATGACCTTTAGTCCTTGTACAGAACCCAATGAGGTCTTCGGAAGCCACCAAGCTTATGTTCTAGGGTTAATGGTCCTTCACAGAGCACCTGATGCAGTGTGCAGTGGAGTAGGTCTGTGCAGGCATGAGCATTGTGGTATATACAATGGCTGCTCCTCTCCTTGACACTTTTGCTCCAGGGTATGTGTGATCTCCCACATTTGCTGTTGATCATTTGCTCCAAGTGATGAAAATCAAATCTAGGGTTGTTCTGCACTATTGGCTCCACTGTCTGATTTACACACAAATTTTTCTTGATGTTCTTCAATCTTTTTGTTCCAGGCTAGTCTGGGATGCAGCTGATGGAGTTCTCACTAGACAAATTGCCATAGTGCAGGTGCACTTTCCTTGCAAAGTGTCATGAAAAAGTTCTCAATTCACCTCATTTGAGCATTTGTGCAAATAATGAAGTCCAGAGTGAGAATGTCCTTTTTTCTACAGTGTGGTTGTATGCTAACTGGCTCTTCTGACTGGCTTGTTTGCAGCTCAAAGTGATGGCTCCATGTGTGATGCTTGCAGCGCTCATCGGCATCAGCTTTGGCAGTCTTAGGTAGGCTAATGATTACCTGTCCATCAGTTGCTATGCTAGTTGGGTATTGTGTTTTACAATGGAGGTTGTTGTGGTCCTGATATGTCATGCTCAATGCAGTGCAGATGGCATCTATGGAGTCCCTTCACTGAGCCCAGCTCTGTCAAGTATGGCCATTCTTGTTGCTGTGAGTGTTCTTGGATGACCATCTTGGGCTGTTGCATTTTGATGTAGAGCTAGGCATCTGTGACTAATTGCTTGGTCTCAGTGCACTAGCAGAAAGGAATCTTCTTATTGATGTCAACAGTATGTGACTGAGCAATGACTAGTTTTGATTGCAGGTGGCACAACACGTTCTTTGGTTTGGCTCCAGTGCATCTGCCTCGGAAAACTTCATGGCTGGTAACATGTCTGATCTCAGTTTTTTATCAGGCTGATATGAATTGTCATATCTTCACCAAGTATCTTTGCATTGACATGCAAGGGAACATGAGTTACAAATACTGTATTGTGATGGGCTTTTATAGTAGAGAGTCTATTGGCTTTTGGCCTGCTCCTAAACTGTGGTGTACATTGCAATTATCCCTTCAGGGGGGATTGTGCTTGCAGTTGGATCAACACTTGGAGCAGTTTTGCAGTGGTTGGCTCAGGTATCAGACTTTCTCAACTGAGTTCACTGGGTACACTATACTGCAAAGGGGTCTGATTTTTCTGTCTAGCTAGTGTGATGTGGTGATACTGATCCGGTGGTGTGTTTGGATTGCCTGTGGGTGCAAGGGATATAGGTCGTTGCAAAAAACAAGGCAGGCTCTCGTCTATTGCACCTTCATTGGGTTAATCCCTTTCAGGATGAGGGTGTGCGTGAGGTCAGCTAATCAGTCTCTAGATCACCAGTGTGTATAAATTGATGCACCTCTGGAAGTCAAAGAATTTCTGCCTACAATTGCCTTGCAAATAAAATCCAGCGCTTGTAGATAGCAGTTGACAATATGTTTATGCACAAGTGTACAGTTTTATGAAGATTGTTTATTCTTCGAAACCAGCTTCGTTTCTGACTCTTTGATTGTTGGCAGGTCATGGCAGTGATGATGCCAGCAGCTGTGGGCTCAGGCATGCTGCAAATAGCCACCTTTACTGATTTGTATTTTGCTTCCTTTATTCCAGGTGCTGCTGCTGCTCTTGGATGTAAGTGTTTTCTCCACTCAAACCTTTTGTAAAGTTTTATTGAATGTTTTTTCCTTTGAGTCTGAGATACATAGGAAGCTGTGAAGTACATGGAAATGGTTTCCCTCCAAACAAAATTGATATTTGGTGACCATACTTTATCATAACAGCAAGGAGCCTGAGACATGTCATCATGTAATTGACACCAAGCAAGTGTTGTGAAGTTTGGTTTCTGACATTTCCATTGCAATTCTTGAGTATGGGGGGGGTGTGCACAGATGCCAACCTGTTGGTGATGGCACCATTGGGGATCCTCTCTAGTTCCATCCTACTCCCTCTGCTGCCCATCTTTTCCCGTCTTTCACAGGTGTAGTACAAACACTTTGATTCTGGAGTGTACTTAATATCAGCCAGATCATAAGCAAGACATGGGGTGAAGGATTCCAATGTTTATATCTGTTCAAAGTAGCACTTAGTAACAAAAGGAATTATTTATTGCCAGGGATTTGTAACAGATCTCTTGAATCACTAATGTTGATTTATTCAAGATCCAGAGTCTCTTTGTGATTATGGGTTCAAACTACTACTAGGTTGTGCTAGATGTTACGCAGCTACAATGAGGGTCACTGATTAAACTGGTATGAGTTCTTGGGAAAGAATGAACCATTGTGTTGCCCTCTTACACAAGTTAAAATATGTCCACCTACAAAACGGAATACAGAAGCCCTAATGGCAAAGGGACACTAAAGCTTGGTTGGCAAACTTCAAATCATTCTTGTTCAGGTAGATCCATTCAGTGCTTATCCTGGCATTGTCTCTAATTAGCTCTGGTCTGACATTTGTGGATGACAGCCTCAGGACTGGCCAATACTACAAGAGCGCATACGACAAGGACTTCTTTTATCCATGGTTAAGAAACATACTACAATACTCACTGCATTATGTTATTTTAGTCTTAAAATTTGCTTTGTTAAAACTGGTGTGTGTTGCTTGGTTGAGTGCAGGCAGTGACTCTTTCAATGGTATCAGTCATGACACCACTGGCAAGACCAATTGTTCGAGTTCTGTTTGAACGTCGTGCCTTTGGTGCACCAGCATCTGGCTTAGTTTCATCCCTTGTAATCTGCTGTAAGTTCACATGTAGCAGTGGCTGGATATACTCTTGTACAAAAAATTGCTTATATTGTCCCTTACAAAAACTGTGCTGTCTATTGCGCTGTCTTGAACTCCTTAATTTTCTTGTATTGCATATGTGAGAATGAAATTTGTGGATACTGCAGATGTACTGGGATCAACATTTTATTTAGCACGTGATGTGTTGGTGAGGGTGTTTTATGCTTTGGGTGATGGTCAAACCCCTTTCTACATCAGCTTGGCTGCAATTGTAGCTAATGCTGCTTTGGATTGGCTGCTTGTGCGCTTTGGTGGCTTCGGTGCTCCAGGATTGGTATGCAACCATTACTTTCTGCATTGAACCCATCTGTGGATGCATTGCTCCAAGGATGTGTTGAAATATGAAGGTAGTGGTTCTTCTATGGTATGCTGCACCATTGGGAAATCTGTAAATAGATAGTGTCCTCTATGTGTTCTCAGGAAACCTTTTAGAAGCCTCTGGCAGGTTTCATCACATTCTACATGGATGAGAATTGCTAACACAGTGATGGAGCTGCCATCTACATTTTAAAGTTCTAATTGATAAATAGGAGAGAGTTGTTATATCAACACTTGCCATTTTTTCTGCTATTCAGGTGTTGGCAACAATGGTTGTGAATATAGCCTCAGCAGGAGCCCTATTGACAGAACTCTCAGGTAGACTTGGAGGTATGACAACTGACAATCAAGAGTAAATGAAATTGTGGGCATGGCACTAGATTGATGATCTCATTCAGCTGCTTGCTTGCATTGAGGTGTGAATTCATTCTGTGAAGAGCACACTGCTCTTTTCACTTTCCAGCAGCAAGCAAATAGTTTTGGCTACCTTGCAAATGGTTATGGATGGTCACCACATGAGACACATGCTAGGTCTTGACTCTCACTACTGAGTGATAGAGCTATTAAGACATTTTTCAGCTTTGAAAGGAGGCATAATTTGTGGCAGGTGACAGATACAGTATAATTGTGAACTTGTCAAAAGTGTACTGTCATTTTCCCACCTGCAATTCATCAATCTCTTGCCTGATAGTTGTGGATGACCCCTAAACATTTTTGCACATTGTGACTGTACACTTTGGGACTTCCATTGTGATACATTTCTGAGATAGTGGAAGCACTTCTTGTGCTGGGATTGTGTTCAGGGTTGCAACTGAGTTGGGAGCGACCGGTGCTTTTACTGGTGGGTTGCAGCCTGTATTCTTCAGCAATCACAAGAGTTTCATATGACCAAATATTTGTGCTGCTTTCAAGGTGGACTAGCCACTGGATTGTGGACTTCACATCACTCAGTTTAGCAAGTACAGCAGGAGTCATGTCCTTCTTTGCACCGCTTGTATTCGTGCAAGTCCCAGAAATTAGGTCTGTGTTGCAACTTGCACTCAGCAGATTTGATTCTGAGGTGATACAGTGATTTCCTTGCTTTTCTGCAAGATTTAAAATGAAATTTTAGGGATGCCTCAGAGTTACAGTTGTGGAGATGTATGCATAAGTTAAGATGGGGGAACGAACGGTCAAGCTCTACTGTATGAGAATGGCTGCATTTTTGGTGTGCCCAGTGACTTGGAATATGTCATTTTCACAGGTCTAATTACCTGATTACAGTTGTTCAGGATGTCTATGGTTCTTCATCTTTCACTCTCGATGTGGACACACTAGGGGGAACATTTGCAGAAGTCATGTTTTTGGTGGGTTTGTCAAAAAATTCAAATGCCGTAAAACAACTTAAATCAAGCTGAAAATAACCTTAACCAGCCCTAATTAGTATTGCCACAATTATATTTCAAAACCTTAGTAACAGTAAATGGCACCTAATATGTGTAATTATGTCTGATTAAGTGGAATCAGCTGAATAAAATCTTTCATCAGCTGTGAAGTAATGCCTCTAATTGTGGCATAACAGCTTTGATTTTACTGAATTATGTCTTTGAAGTTTTACTGAAGTTGACTGCCACGATCCACCTATCTGAGAAAATTGTCAAAGTCATTTATGAGATAACTCTGAACAAAGAAACACTCACCCATGAAAAAGCTAGAATTTAATCTCTTGAAATTACAAAATTATAATTTAAGATTTGGAACTGGGAAAATTCTTATTTATATTTTTGAAAACTGAAAGAGAAAGCACTAGAAAAGAAAAACTTCATCTGGACAGAAAAGCCTAAGGTTCGAATCTGCACAAAAATAGTTTTTTACTCCATTCATAAAATTAAAATTTTAAAATCATGAATAATTAAATAAAATTCTAAACTATAAAACTATTGTACTTAATGTATAAACAAATAAGTAAATTTTATTTTCAAATATTTTTTTAAAAAATTTAATTAATTTAATTTTTTTTTAAATTAATCTAAAAAATTTTAAATTAATTTTTTTTGTAAATTTATTAATTCCTACTATAAAAATCTAATTAGTAACAATAATTATTTATTGTAAATAGGAAATCATTAATAATATTTTTTTACTTAAATTATTTTAAACCATCATTATTTCAATTTATTTAATTACATTTAATTACTATTTTTTGAAATAATTTTCAACTGAAGGCCATAAATTTTAAATGGTCAATACCAAGTAAAATAATAAGTTATATAATTATTTTGTAATTACTATAATGACTATATGATTCACTTTGTTATATATATTTTAAATTATCAGAATATTGAGTATTTTTTGAATTCAAAATTACTATCATTATAATAATTATGTTGATTAATCCAATTACAAGTAAATTATTTAAAATATTAAAAATTTAAATGTGATTTTTTCAATTATTATTTTATTTTAGTAAATATTGTATTAAAAAAATTTATGTGACTAAAAACTAATAATTTGTGTAACGAATATAACCATTATACATAAGATGTTGTATACACATGATGTATTTTGTGGTATCCAACCATATATTAATGAATAAAATACATTTAATACATCATTACAAACCCATACACCATGGAATACACAAAATAGCCTTTGAATACACACAAGGTTGTAATGCATTTGAACACATTTGCAACTAATGGGATATAGATGGGTTTTTTTGGATTAAAACCATGTTAAAAGTTTTCCAAATGGAAGAATGAAGAAAACATTAATCACAAATTAGTTGTTGGTGTAATTATAAGCACAAAAAAATGCAATAAATAGTTGCAAAAATAACTAATGATTGTTGGAAACAACAAATAGTGGCAAGTAGTCATAAATTGATTGGTTGCAAGAACTCAATCTCTTTTGATGATTCTAGAAAGGATATTTGACAACAAAAAAATTAACAATTACACTACCATATGGATTTAACCTTTTTTTGGTAGGTTGTTTTTCCACTTCTCCTTTCAATGACCTATTCACTTCCTCCTCAAACATTTTTGCAATAATAAAATGGTTTGCATTCACATGTTTTTTTAACATTGTTATTACATTTTTGGTATTGTATAAGATTAAACTTTATTTGAATGTTACAGTTACAAAACACAACTGGGCTACTATAACAAAGAATGCATTTCATGGTTTGAACCTCCAAGGCATTTCACATCTACATGTTTGTTATAATTCACACAAAAAAAAAGTTGAACATAAATGTTTTTTACCATTTGACCTCCAAATTGTTCTTTGAGCATGCAATCTTTTTATGTTTTCTTTCATTGTCTTCATTTTCTGGATTTTGCTTTTTTTTCTATTTAAAGACTAGAATTTATTTCACATTGTTGTAAACATTCTTCCTCCATTACATCATTCCTGGAAACTTCACATGCATTTTCACTTATCATATTTCATTTTTAGAAGATTGGACCATTTTCAATTTCCACAAGAAAATGTAGTTTTGAAATGGAGGAAAAAACCAAATAGATGTATGATAAATTGAAACTCCAAAACATGCCCTATAACCTAAAATGCAAGCATTTACAAAAATATTTATAGGTTTTTTCCTCAATATGTTTTAGAAGCATACACAAATAAATGATGATTATATTTCTGTTAATGTTGGAATCTTTTAAAAGTTCCTTAAAAAAATAACAAAGTTGTTATTAAACAAACCAAAAATAAA
>Ga0209208_10004386_pt1 | contig 20005 bp, 14 predicted proteins | sample S1TSphfallax_3_FD_187694 | JGI IMG/M metagenome (GOLD analysis project Ga0209208, IMG submission 187694) | Host-associated microbial communities from peat moss isolated from Minnesota, USA - S1T2_Fd - Sphagnum fallax MG (SPAdes) (version 2) | ecosystem: Host-associated > Plants > Peat moss >...
TTATCATCAATCTTCATGAACAAACAACCAAAAGGTGACAGTCACATCCCCATGCAAAAAGGCACAAAAATTAAAACCCTAAAGATGTCCTACCTTTTACAGGACATGCCTTTAGGTCACATGTGTTATTAATTCTAAAAATTGCCCAACAATGCTAAGGACCTTGCACTTGTCTTAATTTATGTTTTGCCCAAAATACATCATGCCACTAAATTCCAATATGACAAAACAAAAATGAGTTCCCTTTTAGTATCACAATCTTTATATTGCACTTATGGCACTTGTGGATGAAGTATAATTTAAAGGTGGAATAAAAGGTGTTGGTGATTATGAAAGCTTGGAATAAAGGGAAACCAACATAAGTGGGGTAGTTAGTAATTATGTTAACAAAAGGATTGGGATTACATGTTTTCCTGGAATGTGCAAATGATACATAAAACTTTCTTCCAAATGTGACCATTACTTGGTTAATTGAATTGTGCTAAATGCATATCAAGGTTCTTTATTTCAATTTTGTGATTCAACCAAACAATCATTCATCCATAAGAATATTCAGCCAAATTTGGTTATAAATAAGGTATGAAAGTTTTTTAAAAAATAATCCTTGTATATTTTGGCCACATGTTGGAGCCTATTGTAGAATTTTGGCAATTTTATTTCTATTGTTTTCAAAATCTGATGAATTATGGATTTTTTGTTACTGCAAAAAAACCACTAGAATATGTTTTTTTTTAAATTCTGGAAATAACTAGGGGTAGGGCATTTTTTTGTGACCCCAAAAAAAAATTATGGCATGTCAATTCTTTAATGTTGGAAAAAACTAGGATTACACATAAGCCTCCTGGGTGGTAAAGTTTCATGCATCTTATCATGGCTTTTGTAAGGTGCTAGGCAATGCACCAAACATAATGGGCAAGGGTGAGGAAGGCATTTTGTTTTTGAAATGCCCTTCAAACAACAAAGGAAAACAAAATGTTGCATAACATGCCCTCCATGTACACTAAAGAAAATTGGGGTAAGTCCTTATGAACAATTGTATGTGAGACAGATAACTTTATATTACCTAGCACCCTTATGATTCAACTGTGGGTGAACTATAACTGAATTACCAAGGTTAGCCTTAGTAACCTATCCTATAAACCCTACTACCTTCCCCCCTTCCCCTACCTAGGTAACTAGGCATGTAAATTGGTAAGTATCATAGGTAAGTAGGCAGGCATGTAAGTGGTTATTATGTAAGTAGGTAAGTATTAAATAGGTCATGCGCTTGGTGGTTATTACATAGGTTGATGCATGAAGATGGTTAATATTAAACCAAAAACTGTGACATTCTAATCACAAAATATAACTACTACAACCAATAGTTCAAAATTTGCAAAAACACAAGAGCATCTATACTAAATGATATCATTTATGCTATAACTTCTAATTAAATGCTAACTTATGTAATCTATTTTTAATCTACAAGTCATGAGGGATCAAATTGCTTCGATTTCTCTCTCAGTGAGCCCAGTGGGCATATTATTGGCAATTCCAATAGTTACAAAATCCACTCCCTCACAACTTTCATGAAATTTTGTTCCAATTGAATAGACAATGCCATATCCCTGTACATAGATTAATTATGAATTTGAACCACAACCAAAAACCCCACACATCCTAATACAACAAAATCACATATGCTCCCACAAAACAACAACGAAACATATAGCAATTCAGAAAGTTGGACAAAATAAAACCAACGAATTAAAATGGTTTTTTAACAAATTTTCTCACAACCAGCCATACCCCATAAATCAAAGCTTCCTTTCGAAGCTCCCACATTTGTGGATGTTTTTTCTCCTTAAATCACTAGCTCAACACAACTGTCACAGAATTCCCACAACACATTTCAATACACAAATTACCATTGACTGCTGATGAAATCTCTAGAGATTTTCATCACTTCCCCCAATGTGAGCCCTAAGTCTATTGCTACTTCTATCATTGTTCCTTTGAAATGTATGGTGCAATGGAAGATTCATTGCTCCCAAGGTAGGTGGTCAATAATAATAGGGCATTCTTCCCTTACTGTCCCTCTAATATTCTATAAACCATCAAACTATTAGCTTCTTACTTTCGAACACCATCCACACTACTACCAAAACAAAAGAAAGAGGAAACTTAGATGCCTCAACACCATTGTACTGCTATTCATATTCTATGAATGCTAAGCTCCATGATGAGCATCCTCCAAAAACCAATGCAACAACATCTTGACAACAGTTCAAACTCATCTCGAAATCAAACATCAGACACAACTCCTACGCCAAGTGTTATTGAAACACCCAATCACCATTACAATGCCACTGAACATAACCTGTAACACAAAAATCACCAGAAGGCAAAACAAATTGTCCACAAGAACACCTCCTCCTTTTAGCATCAACTACCACACTGTTGTTATCTTCCATTTTTGACATTTGACAACACTATGACATCCAATTAGGTTGTCATTAACCCTAATTCTGTACCATATGTATGTAGAATGTAAGTGGTTACAATGTAGGTAGGTAAGGGAATTTGGTGGCTACAAGGTAGGGAGGTGCATGACAATAGTTAGTACCAATGTGAGGTGGGCATTTGATTTTTGTAATACTTGCCAGTTCTGGGTATTTGAGGAAAAGAAAAAAATCAGATTGAAAGAACCATTGATTCTGGATATCAAAAAGTTCAAAGAACCATGAAGTTTCATGAAAGAACTAGAAAAGACCCAACAGGTTTTAAGGCAGTTATTTGACTTTTTGAAAAAGTTGAAATCCACGGTTATATATAATAATCAGGTATCTGATTTTTGATAATCACAGTTATATATGAAAGTTGGGTATTTGATTTTTTGATAACCATGGATATCAGCTTTAATACTCAGACTGATATCCAGTGAGGATTTGGTGCCATTTCTAATGCCTGCCCACTCTGGTTAGTGCATAGATAATCTCTCCAAGCTCATAAGGGTTAATTGCTAACAAGCTTGACATTTTTTCTAACAAAGACACACAGTTTGCAGCTCAGGGTTAAATTGCCACATAATCAACAGGAAGGTAAATCTTGCTGATGTGTTGCATTCTGATGTGTTGCATTCTTGTTGATGTATTGTCTCTGAAGAGGGCTTGTTATGAAAAATAATAGTCAGCTTGATTTGCCTTCCCTGTTGATTATGTCCCATAACCAGCTTGAGGCCACTGGGTACCAGATATAGTCTCAGTGCTCCTGCACCTCGACTATATCCAGTAGCCAGCATCCTCTCGCTGAATATCTAGTCCTTGTGGATGAAAGAGATGCGAAAAATCTTGCAGAGACAGAGGGCATTCCAGAACCTACACCAAAGCTTTGGCAACAGGCTTCTTCTGTATAGGTTTGATGGCATTGGAATATGGGAGTGTGACCATATCTACCCAACTTCTGTACTTCTAACCTCTGACACCTGAGCATAATACTCGAGATCACAGTGCTCAGATTATTGGTGGCAAGCTTGGTGGTGGTTTGAAGCAGCATAGTTATGTTGGGTGCTCAGGTTTGTCATTTTAAGGTGCAAAGGTGTTGTGTTGAAGGAAGGTGGGGTGGGAGCAAGAATTCAAAGGTTGGTAGTCTTTGATCTTGAAATCCATTTTCTAAATTTTTGCATGTTAGTGGGAGCGAGAGTTATTCCCTGCTTTTGTTCAGCAACTAGGCTTGGACCTCTTCTTTGGAATTCATGGAGCAAAGTGGTTAACAATTTGTTGCCTTGAGCATTAAATTTGAGAATTGTCACATCTGGGTCAATGTCATGCATTATGAAATTGATGCCCAACAATCTTGAAATTAACAAAGTCACACACATAAAATCATGTGCAAAAATGATGTCATAAGATTTGAGAGACACTCTTTGGGGTGGTTTTTTAGACAAATTTTCACACTATGACAACCAAAAGAAATTGGATATATGGGGAATTTTTTGAAAGTGTAAATTCAGAAATAATGCTAAAATATTGAATTTTTTTTTGTCAAACTTTGGAAACCACAAAATTGAAAAAAAAGAAAAAGAAAAGCCGTGCTCTAAACATGAAAAGATTGGAATGTGTTCATATTGACCTGAGTTCCAACAACAAATACCAACTCCAGAAAACTAATATTGTACAGTGAATACTAAATACTTAACATCAATGTTTACATAGTAAGCATAGTGATAATAGTTGTTAACTTGGATCCTTGGTAGTGATAGAAGAAAATGGCCTGGAGTTTGTAGGACAGATGTAATAATAATAGAGCAGTAGACTGAGGTTGACACTCATAATTTTGAGCTTCTCTTTTGTGTTGTGCAGCTCTGAAGCAGAAAGCCTTTCATCATGACTTGTATGCATGGTGACAATTTTTGGCTCATTTGTTAATGTGAAACTTTGGGGACAATTAACTATGGGTGTCTCTGTGTGAGGCCTGTGTCAGGTTGATTTTGCTGCTGGATACTTGGGCCTAGGAGAATACACCAGCGTTGTGCAGCTATCCTATAATCGCCATCCTCAAAATAACAAAAACCTTGTAAGAGAACTGCCAAAAAATCTATGGTTCTTGCTTGTTCTTCCATGAAAACTACAGGTTCTTTGAGTTCTTGAAATAGTTCCAGGCAAGGGTGAGCCCATACCATGACATTAAGGTCTGGAGTAGCAGATTCTGACCTGGTTTTTTCAAAATTCATGTTCAAGAGACATTTTGGAAACTATTACAAGTGTATCATCATCACTGGAAGATTATGTCATATAATGTGGGCATGAAGTGACAATATCTGTCACCAAATCTTTGACCTTAATTTTACTAGATACAACAACTCATGCAAGGTTTTTCTGCAACTAATATAAGTCCTCTAATGCATCACAGTGGATGAATTTGTGGGTTTTTATAGCTGGCACTCTTGATCAATGTTTCAATATATCAAGTGGAGAAACTAATCAGATGCATGTGAAGGTTTGATGCCTAGCTGATTCACTTCAAGTATAAAGTATATTTTATTTGACTTTTAAAGTTTGAGTACATAAGTGCATAACTCTTTTGGAAACTTCAAAAGAAAATTTCAAAATTATTCCTTAGAATTTTTTGCCAAAAGCATTTAAATTGGAATTGCCATAGTGAATTTTGTGTTAATCATGAACAGGCTAATTAATGTTCCATGGGAAGTTTAGTCAAATTGATAATCATTTTTGTGCTTAAAATTGGTTTAAACATTTAAGCCCAAATTTGAGTTGCACCTAAACATGCGACTGCACTTTCACTTGGGTCTACACTCGTTTAATGCTAGAAGTAGCTTGGACCTTATGGATAGAAATAGATAAACTATGGATGTTCAAACACACCTACCATAGTACCTTGGCAGCTTCAACACAAATTGTATTATTTATAAAAATGTTGAAGTTTTCAAAAAACATTTTTTTCAAAGAAAAACTGTGTGCGAAGGAGAATAAACTTTTCAAATATTCAAATATGTTCAACATGAAATATTCAAAATTAATTAATTATTTGACAAACTTGTGTCGAAGCTGCCCCTGCACAAGGATATGTAAAATAGTTAGTAACTTAGAACGAGATTAAAACACTAAGTACTATGGACTTAAAAGCTCTCAGAGCAGGCAATGGGAGGCAAATGACTTGACTTGATACTCAACTCATTTCAAACATGTATTCCATTGTTATGGATCTCATTTTAGTTCGTACATGTCCAATTTTGGTGTGATTGTGTTTTCAATCTTCTGTGGAGGAATAACAACAAGATTGTTATGCATAACCTGAAGTGAAAATATGTTTAAAACTTGCTTAAGTGAATGGCAACACCATAGCATGGACCCATTACTTTTTTCTGGGAAAACCTTCATAAATCTTTGACCCACAAATCAGATTTCAATCTATTCAAAGTGTTTTTTAATGAAAAACATTGGCTGAAATTTGCCAGATTTTGAAGGAGAAAGTATTTTAAATAACCAGACTTTTAAAATAGGTTGCAGCTGCAGCCAAAAATATTGAAAGATACTTAAACTTTTTTATTAGAGCTCCACATTGTATACTGTCAGCTGAAAGACAATCTAAAACACTGTGCACTATCAGTGATGATTAATTATTATGTTTTCAAATATTCTCATGATGCAAAATATTTCTAGCTTAAATTTGGCATATGGCATATCTATCCTTTGATTGTCACGAAACCCAATTTTCTGAATTTGCAAATATGGTTCTTATGTGCAAATCTGTGACCTAAAACAAGGCAATTGATATGATTCAAGTCCACCATTTTCCACCTAACCCCACAATTGCACACTTCAGTGCACAAGGGAAAAAACAAACTATTGTGCAATAGTTGCACTCTGTCATGCACACCAAGTCCTTACCATTGCACTCTCATACTAGCTTGCCAGTTTTGGCATTTTACTATCCAATATTTAATTTATTGTTTCCTAAGATCTGGCACAACAATTTAAAAATGTATTTTGATCTTAAAAGTGTACATGTTACATTGTTAACTAGTAGGCGATACATTTTAATAAAATTTCAAATTTTCAGAATTTATTTTCTCACAATTAATTAATGCCAAGCCTTCTAAATCAGAATGGTATATTATTTATGAGAACCCTAGTGTTGTCCAAGACTTTAGGAGGTAACAAATTTCCCCATCTCAATTTAAGCTGCCTAAGGTCCAAAGGATGCTCTAAATTTGAGTGCAACATGATGGATTCCCGTTCTATGATAAAATTCTTCATCAATGTAGAAGGCCATGTCTCCATTGTAGGCTGAACTAAACATCATGTTAGCATTGTAGGTCCCAATTTTTTAGGTTTTGTGTACTTCAACATGTTGACCTTTTGAAGATGTGAATTGGAAAGTTAGAAGTGTTGTGTGCCAATTTGTCAATTTAGAAATGTTAATAGACTTGATTAATTTTAAAAGATTCATTCATAGGACTGATAACTCATTTCAAGTTTGAAGAGGATGTTTGAAGAGTATGTACCTTGGAAATAATCCCAATATTGCAAAACAAGAATGATATTTTGGAATTCTTTTTGTCTCAATAAAACTTTGATATTTGATCAACAAAAAAGTATGATTGTTTGTCTTTTTCATCCATGATAGTTGTGGTGTGAATTAAGATACCAAAAAATGAGTCCTTTACAAAACTCACATAACCAGTCTTGAGTTCTCACTGGGATTCTAAATAAATCAAAGAACTGGGTCAAAGAACCACTGGTTCTTTACCAGTTCTTTCACAAGAACCACCATTTGTTGAATTTTTTCCAAAACCCGAAACCCTCTAGGTTCTTTGGATTATAAGCATATTAAAGAATCAGAACCTAAGGTTCTGAGATTTTGCAAAATTTTCATAAAACTGGAACCAGAGGTTCTTTTTATTTCTAAGAGTTTAAAAACGCAGGATGAAAGGTTCTTAACAAAATCAAAGAACTGCCCAACACTGGTCACAACCACACCTGTTGTCTTCAAGTGCCCACCACCTTGGCACATGCATTCAGACCCCACTCAAGTGACATGGGTCTGGATCTGATCCTCACTATTAAGTTTGTTTGAAATAGTTCAATTTGCCTTCCGTTGGTTCCACATCTTCAAACATGATGAAACTTCATGAAATCACATTTAGGTTTGAATGGCATGTTCTACACTCTTCAAGAATTCTCCAACTGCAAAGTAGAAGGAGATTGGTTGGAGTACAAAATGTTTGGAGTCTGGACTTCAGACATTTAGTTTCTGGCGAGCCAAGTTTAATGTGGACCCTTTACCATTTGCTGAAATGTGCAATGCAGAAAATAAACGCACAGCAAACTTGTCACTTGCTCCTGGAATTTGAGAACACAGGCAGACTGAAATTATGCCTGAAGATCTGAGCTTTGAATCTGAAGACACCCAAGCCTTCTCAAATTGTCCATTGCTTCACAATTGAGCTATCTACAACCAGGTGGGAAGAAATGAAAATAGCAGTGTTGTATGGTTCTTTGAATTTTTAAGAACCACCAGTTCTTTTTCTTTAAGTATTCCAAATTCAGATAACTGCTGGTTCTGGTTCCTTGAGAATTTTCCAGCATCAAAGAACTGGTGGTTGCGGTCATTTTAAAAACCTTAAAGAGTCAATGGGTTTCATGAAAGAATCGGTGGTTCTCTGGCTGGCTCTTTGACTTTTTTCACATTGTTTGAGAACCATATGTACATAACAATTCCAGTTCTTTGATTTTTTTGAGAACTGGTGGGTAAGGGAGTATATAGCTGGGTTGATAACCAGTGGATATTTGTCCCTCATTCTAAGAACCACCCGACACTGGAAAATACTCCCACATTCTGGATCTGGGCAACAAATATGTTGCAGCTTGTCTTCGAACTCCCAAATGATTCAGATCTCTACTTCTCTGCTTTAGGTTTTAGATCTCTACCCTACACAAATCCTAAACCCTACTACACTTGCACCCACCTTTACTCCCGAGAGGAACTTGATGGACTCCTATGTGTGTGTGTGCATGGACTCCTGGCAGGTTCTGATCTTGTCTGGTAGCCATCATGGGTTTGTATTGGTGATTGGTTGTGAAAGTGGGGATTGTGCTTTGTATTTGAATAGGGGGGTTTGGTGTTTTATCATTCCTTCAGTCTCAATTGAGTTTCTCAGGGTGTTGAAGAGAAGTGGTGAGCAGAATGTGTGTCTGGTGTGGAGGAGTGCAACCTTTTCTTTGTGTTCAACAGGGTTGCAGTAGAAACAAATGCAAGCCGCGCCGACTCCCTGTTTTGCCCACATTGTGATATTGAAGCACAGGATGCTAAATACCCCCCAACGAGCTCTGTCCAGGTGTCAATGTGGCACACTGCATGGAGCCAAGCAAGCACCTAACCACATTGCAGCTTCTAATTTATTCTGGGTTCTCAAGACTACAACAACATAAATGGTTTTGAGGGCAGATAATGTCACATTTCAGGTTTCTAAATTGAAGAAAATTTTGGTCGAGCTGATCTTACTCATTAATTGTCTATCCTTTTTATTGTCCATAATTCAGCAAAATCGTCACTTGTCCATTTCACCATCCCTAATTTTGCATAATCATCAATTGTCCTTTTCAAAACTTAGCATAATAGTTCAAAAGTTTTGGCATAAGTGAAGTGAATAGGCTCGCCCCTATGATTCTGCCAAGTGCACATACAGGCTCACCATATGGGGCAACAGGTAGGTTGATCTGGCACAATTGTCAAGGGCTTACCCATTCCCTAACACATAACAAGTAAGTAAGAGGGATTGACATGTAGAGCAATCTTAAAACTTGGAAGCAATTTCATTTTGTCCAACCAGTGAAATACATACAGCATATAGTAACCAACTTCATCAAATTTTATTTGCAGAAAACTTGTGTAATGTTTGATGGGCATTGCCAATTCTCCATGCATGTCCATGTAAGTTTTGCATGCAATATAAGCTCAATTGCAGTGATCTCAATCCAAGCAATTGGATTGACAAACCTGGAATTGATAGACTATCAGAGGTTTGCAGCAGATATATATTCAAATGATAATTGCAGTGAAATGGAAACCACTAAGTTTGCATTTGGTGATGACTGGTAATTGTTTAGGAGGGTGGGTACCTATGGGTTTTGGGTCCTGTTTGCAGTGCTTCCATTGGCTTGATTATCTTCACCTTGTGGATGCTTCACTTGGCCTCTAATGCCCCCCATACTCTCTCACCCAAATGCTTGAACATGGGTGCTTCAACATCATGGGAGGCAATAGTTAAAGGTACTCTCTATTTGCCATGTCCACTTGCTTCATTTTTTTCCCCTAGGCAATTTGCCTCACTTGAGTTGCCCGACAAACTGCCTTTTGCCCGGTGCTTATGACGCGAAAGTTGCCTCTCTCTACAAGATTGTGTGAGTGTGTAGTTATGCTCTAGATGTTTTGCTATATTCATATTGAATCCTAGTTTCCGTTTTTAACCTTGGTGCACTTGCTTTAAATCTTCAACACACAAGGAAAGACCTTTTTCTTGCTCTATTTTTTCCTCCCTATGAACAAAGGCCAAAGAAATAAGAAGCAAGCTTTTTTTCTTCCTAGCCTAGCACGTCCGGCTGATCATTCCGCTGGCATCTTTCATTTACGATATTATTTGTTTAACTGACACTCAAGAATGTAGTTGGAAATACACCAAGGGCAAGAGTTTAATTGTATAGTAACACATATGGATTGAAAAACTATGAAGTCAAAATGTCTCTTCTTGTCTTGATATTCAGGAGTCCATGAAGATAATGTTCATTTAGTAGTTTTGTAGTAGAGCATATGATGAGTTCCCAAAAGTTTGAATTTTCTGTGAAAGCTAGAATTGATTATGAAGATTTAGCAAAAGAAAGAGGTTTCCGTATTCTCCAAACTATTCCTAGTTAAATTTGGTAGGCCTTGTAGTTTAATCCTACAAGTGTGTTGTTTGGTCTCCTTTGGGGTTTGACACACCCCAAACTCCTTAAAAGACCCAAATGTGAATCCTAGAATGAAACAACAAAATAAATAAATAAATAAACTGAGGCATGTTTTTTAACTCACAACATTTTTGAGGTAGGAAAGTGTGTTGAAGTTTTGGGATGGGACTAGTGCAAACTCATAAGAAAAAAATTAAAATGAAATCAACATGCACAACCAATGAGAGAGGATAGTTGTCGCAACCCTAACCTTGGGCTCATGACCAAAGCAAGGGCTTACAAGGGTGCGGGCCAAAAGGGAAGCCCAGAGTCACATCTCATGCTTTTAGAAGTATAGGAGAGTGTGAGGGGATGAACCCTCATGCTCCCAAATGAGCTCCCACTTTGAGAGTTGTAGTCCCAATGGACTCCCAAATTTTCAAAAAGCGATTGCAAGGGTCAAAACCCATTAGATTGAAGAGTTCCTTATATCATTGAAAAGATCTTGGAACATAGATATCTAGAAATGAGCTCACATGACTCACTTGGGTAATTAAAACACAAGTTATGGCCAAAAAAAGGGTTGGGAGTCAATTTGAGAAATTGACTCTCGACCACTAAAAGTCGAAAATCGCCCTAATTTCCTTGTGTGCAGGTGGCATGTGACATACCATCGGAAAAAGCTCTTGACAAGGGCTACAACTTGTTTCAAACCTCATCTCAATCGAAGGTTTGCACACAATATTATGGGCCCCCAAAGTCGCAAGAATCCCAACTTTGGGAATTTCGAAACTCCCACTTGGGAGTCCCGGGACAAAATGACATTTGGGTGCTGGTCCTATGGTAGGCACAGAGTATACTATAAGGGGGAACGTGGTGGCTTCCCCCAAGTCTGGGTCGTGGTGAGTCTTGTGAGTCTGTTTTTGCCCATGGCTCGTTCGTGCACCAAAATGTTCCAAGTACACACTAACCAACTTGTTATTTGGTGTGTGCGGGTCCGTGTGAATAATTGAATTTCTTGTCAATCTTCCTAGTCACATCATGGAGCTCCAGCACGCCCCTTTACCCCCAAAATGCTACAAGCCACGCAGTGCACCCCAACTCCTTCTCCTTCCGATGTCTTCACCTTTGGATTTGTAGTTGAGTCCATCAAAGAGCTTAGGGGTGCATCAATGGTTACTGCAAATTGAATGTAAGTAATGCAACTAACTTAGTAAGGACAATTTCACACATAAGTTTTACATGGGCTACAACCTTTGGGAAGAAGCATCATTCCCTTCCTTATGGTATATTGTTTGACTCTCCATAGGGGTTACATCCAAATGGCACTTTTTCCCAGGACTCCCAAATGGGAGTTCCAAAACTACAACTCTTATTGTCCTAAAACTTTAGATGTTCATATCTTTTGATTGAAAGATAAGCCAAGAATCAAATTTGAAAATTAGCCCTTCTCCTTTCTTTTTATCATAAGAAAGGCCAGGAATGCACTTGAAAGTCATTGGGTTTAATCTTTTCCACTCTCCCCCACTTGTGAATGTGTGTTTCACTTTCATTCCTAAACACATTTTTTTGGCCTCATGTGCCCTTGCATTCCACATTTAGTTGGTTCCAATGTTAGGGTTATGCACAGGGTTGTCTTTAGGGTTTTCACTTCCATCAAGTTTCTATACTTTTATTAGGGGCATTAAGGTTTTGGGTGTTCCTTTGGGGTCCCTTTCCTTCACATTTTTTTTCCCCAAAAACCCTTAGATGATGATGTTTAACAAATAAATGTCTTTCCTAAGTTGGGGGATGTGCATGTGTCACTTAAGATTCTGACTCATTTTTTTGCCCAAAGACATTTTTACCTTCTTTGTTATTTCTTCCCACTCCTAAATTTCAACACCAATTAACCTTTTTTTATTCAACCCTCATTTGTGTATTTGGGAAATTATTATGGCAAAGTTCTTTGGAATGTGCAAAGGCTCCCCTAGTTCATTGACAAAAGTCCTCTCTTCCCATCTCTAGAGGTGGGATAAGTCTTGTCTTTGCAAAAGTTATCGCCCCAACATCATACTTGGGAAGTTGGGGGCTTATCGCCCTAATCATCACATCCATATTCTTACGAAATGGTCATTCATTTTTATTGGGGGCTATAGGGGCCATCAATTCAAATCCACTTCCATTCCAAGTTGACCTTAGGTGGGTTCATGATCTTCTACTTCCAATTGTTCAAATTTTCCACCTTCCATTTGAACAATTATTAGAAAAAAAAAAGGATCATTTTCAAAAGAGCATTTTAGAGAATGTGCATGATTTTATTTTCCAATATCATCTCAAAATTGACTTCAGATTGTCATTGCACTCATTGAAATCTTATGCAAGCCCAAGCTCATGTGATTGGCTTTTTATCTACCTAGTCATCCCATGATTTATGATGGCTTCTAACATTTTCTTTTCACATTATGCACCAAATTGGGCCTCCCCCATCCCACAACTTGTGGTATTTCTCAATGCATGTCTAGCCAACCCATAGACCCAACAAGGAGACACCTACTTCATTGTGATAATGGGGGAAAATGCATTGCCACACATGATGCAGTTTGAGATTATTTCGCCTCCATTATTGGGGATGTTGGGTTCCATGTTTTGCATGAGCAAATGCATGTTCTCCCAACACCATCTTTCTAATCATCACAATGATGAGTGGATATTGTGCTTATAACATATAATATTCTCATTTTAGCAAATGTAATCATTACTAACTGAATTCATGTAGATTTGGCTTCACAAATTGCTTCTTTTCAAGGAGTGGTTGTGACAATTGCAGCTCAGGCAAAGGTTGTGTCATATTGTGATTGATACCTTGAAGATGATTTCATCCCTCTAATAGTGGAGATATTTAAATGTTTACACCAAAAAATGGACAATTTCCTTTATCGATGTGCCAACATGGCATGGTCAACCTAGGGCTCTAGAGGTCCTCCTTTTTCAATTATTCATTCATTTTATAATCAAAGGGTGTTAGTGGTTTTTCAAAGATTTCAAGCCACCACTATTTTGCATTGAGCAATTGTGGTGGTAAGAGAAGCATCTTTTCGGCTTGATGTCCTTCTAGGTTTTTTACCCATCTCCTTGAACAACTTGTTTTGTGCTTCTAGTGATGGGTTTAGGTCCTAGGTTTCATGATTTCTCATCTTAGGGTTCCCCATTGTGTGTTCTACATTTTTGAATGTGGTCTTTTGATTGGACTTCAATCTTTTTCTTTTTTTTTCTTTTGTTCCCTTGCCAAGTGTTTTTCCTTTATTTATTAAGTTGCTCTACACCTTTTTTTCTTATTGGTCGGACAAGCTTATCATGGGTAAAGCACCAAACTTTGAATCACCAATATTTATTGATGTGCATATATTTCTCCCATAGTTTGATTTAACTTTTCATCATTTTTAAAAAGTTGATGTAGAAATGTGCATGCAATATTAATCTTATATATGTTGTTACATCTTGTTTGTGTTCACACTATTTTATGTCTAAATTGATTTACCTTTGTCTACTCAAGGATTTTTTATTTATTAATATTTTAAAAAATTAATTATGCTTCATTATTCATATTGTGTTCATTTCAAAATTTATTTTTGAAAGACCTTTGAATACAACTTGAATTTTTATTTAAAACTTCAGTTCAAAATCTAAACATACAAATATGATTCAAATTTTAATACATGTTTAACTTTTTTCTAAATGCAAACAAATCCTTCAGATGGATATCAATTTTGAACTCTAATCTATCCAAACAACATTATTATGCCTAGCATTGATCTTCATTTAATGTTATTTCTAACTAAGTGTAATATTACTTATCTATTAAATGGTCTCTCTTATTAATTGGAACAATATTTTTTTCTAAAATCAAATCATCAAACAAGACCATCAAAATAGTATGTAACCAATTTTTGTGTTATATTCAAGCATTTTTGTAGACTTTTTAAAAAATGGACAAGTAGTCATTTATTAGTTCTACTTTTGGTGCAATCAATTTCAATTTCAATGCAAGTCAATGATTAATAAAGTGTTTGAAATATAAATTGGGGTCAAAAAACCAATCATTCTTTGGAACAAGGCTTGAAAGCACAATATTTTCTAAAAGTAAATCATAAAACAAGACCACCAAAATAGTTAATCCATTCACAAAACATCAAAAAGGCTAAACAATCTATGGAATAAACAAGTTATTATTTGGTATTCTTCCTTGGATTGTTTGATACCCTAAACCTTAGAATAATTATCCTTTCATTTCTCATTTCCTTCTTCAACTTTATTTTTCATGTAATTGAATGATAGTTTGGGAATGGTGGTACTAGAAAGGAATGAGTTGAACAATATGTGACATCAAATGGTGTTCAATCTTTGGTTTTAGTTTTAAAATTTTTGAGGCTATTTGTTTTGGTTTTTGTGTGCAAATTTCAATGATGTCAAAAAAGTTATGATTATATTGTTCTAAATGGTGGTGGGATTGACAATTCAATGCACTTTAATGTTTTGTGTGGTGTTTAATGAAGAGATTTTGAAGAATCTAAAAGCTTCTAGAGGAAGTGGAATGGTACTTAAGAGGATTGACATATCAAAATGAAAGAGAGCAATTGATAATTAATAATTGTTCTTGGAAAAAAAAAAAATTTGGTGTTGGAAGCTAGTCACAATATAGTCAATTTGGTGATGTGGAAGTTAAAAGGACTTAGTTGTTTTGTATGAGAAATGTTGGTAGGATAACAAGCATTTGAGTTTTTGGGAAGGCTTGAGTGGTGGTTTATGTGGTATGATAATCAATCTAAAGTTTCAAATTGAAAAGAATTCTTGGATTTGGATCTCGTGGTGTTATTTTGTTGCACACTTGAGTCTAGGATGTTTGCAAATCATTAAGGAAGTGCATCTATGGGAAATTTCCAATTGGTGTTAATATGTGAACATTAATAATATAAATATGACATAGTTGGTGTTTGATCATCTTTGTGAGGTGGAAGTGGATTTGGTAGGGGGTTCAATATTGATGATAGTAACTTGTAACTTGTTGCCTCTTGGTTACAAAACTTTCAAAGGTATTTCATATTTGAAAGTTGCCCTTGCATTTTTGCACTTCTTTTTTCATTATAATGAGCACATAACACATAATGTGTTAAGTGGAAAGTGAGGCCAAACACACATAAGGACAATGATTGAAAAACTTTTATAAAAACTTTGCATCACTATCCATTTTAATAACTAATAACACTCCCCATGAACATAATCCAACTTAATTATTTTTGATAAATTCTTCAATCATTAAAAAAAAAAGATTTGAATATCATAACCATTAACTAACCAATTAAAATTGAGCTAATAACTCTCTTCAATTATTTACCATGTTAATCGACACAATGAAAATTTTGATTTTTTCCATGAAGACATCATTCATTAATGTTAACTTTAGCAAGGGATTACATTAATATAATCAAGAGTTGACTTTATAATCAAGGTTACAAAATTCTTTGTTTAAAGTATCCAAAGTTCCATAACCATTTTCCACATAGGCACCAACTCTTTGATGTTTTAACTCTTTCATGAAAAATGAAAATCCAACTTTGGTTGCACCCACTACTAATTGATTCACATGAAATCCCCCCCCCCAATCCATGACAAACTAGGTTCTACCTTTTCAATATCTTGAATCATAAGAGCCTACAAATGGGCTTAATCTCAACACAAAATCAATTTACCTCTTTCTAGATGTCTCTTCATACTATTGTTGTCAATGCCACTAGGGTTTTTATTTTCAACTTTCAAAAATAGTTATCTTGGCTAAGAAGAAAAATTGACCATAGCCAAAATGGCTAATTAAGTGAAATATTTGTAGGAGGGTAAGCAACTTGGCTCTTTACTTTCAAAACATCTAATTATTATTATTTTTTGGTTTATAAAATGTTTGGCTACCTCAAAATGTGCAATCGAGTTAATGTGATTATACATGTGTTTGACCCACCTAAAAAATATGCACATTTTAAATGTTTTAAAGATCCTACTAGCAACAACAAGTTCTTTAAGGTGGGATTTTGGCAAACTATGTTTTGTGGGAGAATTGAACCCCTATATCTTCCATTGCAACACAAACCTTGTCCTACAAAATGCAATTATGCACATGTCACATACACATTGCACAAAACAAGTAACATAATAAAAAAGTTATGCCTATTATTTATTTGCTAAAAATTATCTCGTGGGGGAATTGAAACCTTGAATTGCCCACTGTAACACAAGTTGCTTGCAAAATAACACACAACAAACATGCATATTATATACAATAACAAAATTTGTTATCTACTAACTTCCAAACACCAACAAAACAACAAATTTTGATGGAGAGATCAACCTTGTTGAAATCATGGCCCAAGGGGGACAATAGTTAAAAAAAATAGAAAATATGTGGGTAAAAATATAGGGTGCAATATATTGGTTGTTGGGTAAAAATTATAGATTCAAATTAGTTTTAAAATAGGGTACATTTTATTCAAATAATCAATTTAATTATAATATAAGGTATGTAATAATCTGAAATAATGGATTATAATTAATATAGGTGACTTTAATATGTATATATTAGAAAATTAAATAATATTAGGGTGATAAAAAAAATGTTGAAAGATTATCTAATACCCTACCCTAAAAATGATCATTTGATGCACGTAGATCCCAAACTTTAAATTAAGTGTCCCCGTCAAAGATCATGTAATTAAAGGCCACAACAAAAAAATTAGACCTCAAATTACCCAAACAAAAGTAATGTGTCAAAGGCATATTGGCTCACCTATCCTTCCAAATTGCAACTACTTCTTGCTATGGAAAATTCTCTAACATGTAAAATTGTTGAACAAACATTCAAACCACAAGGTCTAGATGTGTTGTCAATTAGTTGTGGAGTTTGGATTGATGAAACTCAAATTGTTGAGCATTTTTCATCCTCATCAAAACTAATAACTTGGACCATATCGAACTTTGCCAACTTTAAATATTTTGGCAACTTGTGTGCAATCACTTATGAAAGGCAAGAGATCGTTAAAGCCAAGTCATAATATTACACCAAAAGGTGACATTTATGATTGAAAACCTTGGTTGTATATGCCACGATGGTAGTTGTTATGTTATTCCATACCATTTCCATGATTACCATCATAATGAATGATCATGATCTTGAAAAATCATGCAATCATGATCGTTGTTTTGTGATATTAAATTGAATAATAGTCATGGAAGATGCATCCAATGTTGAAATTTAATTTTTTAAATATAAATTAATTTTTTTTCCTAATTAATTTCTTGTTGTCACATGGCTTAGTCTAAATTTAAAAAATTATTGTCCACTTATGAGTTGCCATGTGTTAACATGTTCCAAATTCAAAACTTTATTGACCACTTATGGCTACCACATGGCAGCTTAAAGCTAGGAAATGAACTTTTTTGGCCCAATCATGCGATGCCACTTGGCACCAAGACCTAGGAAATTATATTAAGCAACTTAACCTAGGTGCCTAGCCTAGGCCACCTAGACTTTAACAATCTTAAAATAGGTTAAATACTCTATATATTGTAGGTAATCCTAGGTTGTAAATGTGAGGATTTGGACCCCTCACCTTCACTTTGAAAGTTCAAATTTTAAACCATTGCACCATAATTTTTTATTTGTAACATAAGTAGTTATCACAAAGTTATAAACATTAACAAATCCAAACATGGTTGGGGTACCCAATTTGAAACATAAGGATTCACTCCTAGGACCTCCCAAATTCACCTTTTTCTTCATAAAACTTATGACTTGTTTTAGATTTCCCTTTTTATTCTCATGTCAAATGAAATTAATTTGCTCCCATTTTTATATAAGCATCCAAAGTATCTATTGCTTTCACTTATGAAAATAAAAATAGTCAAATGTATTCAATGTGGGCCATGTTCTATCAATGGCCCAAAATTTCCAAAAAATTCATCTTTTGAAACTTTGTACATTGCTATAGTGCATTTGGTTCTTGCCACATTTGAACATTTTATGTACATCAATAACTAAGGTGTTTGTGGTAAGAATCTCCAGGCAAAATAATCTGTTTAAACAATCTTCATGAATTCTTGAACTTTTTATTTATTATGAGACAAAGTTTTGAAAAAAATTCTACCACTTCTTGAGAATCCTTAAACTTGTTCAAATTTGAAATGCTATGCATAAGATAGTACTTTAATAATGTACTTATCTATGAAGATTTTTTTATTTTTTTTGATATGAATGTGCCATTAAGTTTCAATGATATGTTCAAGTGAAGGTTCCATTAGATATTTAATGAAATAGTCCTTTTTGGTACCCCAACCATGCTTTGATTTTAACATATTTAAACTTAGGCCAACATAGGCCAACCATAAAATTTTGCTTAAGCTAATTTAAACTTCCCTAAATTGTTGTAAATTAACCTAATATAACCTAAAGCTACTTAAGTTAATTAAAAACTAAATTTAAGTTTAAACTAATATTAAACTTAGGTTAAATTTTAACTAAACCTAAAGGCTAAACCTACAATCTAAACTTTAAAATTTAAGCTAAAGGTTAAAATTATAAGTTAAATTTAGAAGCTAAACTTAAAATATTAACCTAAATTAAACTTAAGGGTTAAACTTAAAGGTTAAACCTAAATTGAATTAAAAAATTTAACTTGGGTGGAATTTATAAACTAAACCTAGGTAAAATTAAAGGTAAAATTTAGGTGAAACTTAAAGATTAAATTTAAAAGTAAAACCTAAAGGTTAAATTTAAAGACTAAACTTAAATTAAACCTACTTAAATGTAACTAAATGTAACTAACCTAGACTAAACATAAAAGTTGCACCTAGGTTAAATGTAAAGGTTAAACTATGTTAAACTTAAATTAAAGTTAAGTTAAATGTAAAAGGTAAACCTAATTTAAATTTAAATTAAACCTATAAACAAAACCTACGAGCTAAAATTAAAGGCATTATTACAATATGTGGGTGCAATTCACTAATCTCTATTCATTAGACCAATGAATTCACTCCTTCCCCACTAGGTCCCATTCATTATAACCAATGAATATATTCATAATCCAATGGAATCACATTGCGTATAAGGACACCTTTTGTTGTAGTGAGGTTAGACCTAATCATCTTGGGTAGCAATATTGGGTTTTAATCACATTAATGTGTTTCCTAAATATCACAAACTACGACCATTTAATATTGAAGGAAAACCACCCAAAAAGTTCCATAACACCATGTGAGGAAAATGGGATTGTAATTTTGAAATCAATAATTCAAAAACCTTTTCCACTTGATTTTTCATAGTTTTCACAACTTTAGTGTGCATGTTTCTAGTCACAATGTCCTTGCTAACTAATCTAGATGGGTGAAAATAAAATAAAATGGACAATTTTTATACCTTACAATCTCATTGAAAAGAGAACAAAAAGTACTAACAAAACTTATCATAAGATATATTATTATACATTCAATGTTTTTAATTGGATGCATTAAGATAAGATATATTTTCATTATTATGCTTTAAATTTCAAATTTCA
>Ga0209208_10004387_pt1 | contig 19998 bp, 22 predicted proteins | sample S1TSphfallax_3_FD_187694 | JGI IMG/M metagenome (GOLD analysis project Ga0209208, IMG submission 187694) | Host-associated microbial communities from peat moss isolated from Minnesota, USA - S1T2_Fd - Sphagnum fallax MG (SPAdes) (version 2) | ecosystem: Host-associated > Plants > Peat moss >...
TTCTGGAAACATCTGATCTATATCTTCTTACTTGAATGTAGGTGACAACATTAGATGTGATAGAATGCCTGGGCACCTGACATCATAGCCTCAAAAACAATGACTAGCTATTGGTATTGAAATGTAAGGCCCTCTTCACACTAGGAGTCCAGGGCCAATGTTCAACCTAAATCCAGCATTCCTATTGGTGCAAAAAGTTGAAATCAGCCCCAAGGGCTTTACACTAGGAGTCAAGGCCGAAATGGAAAAAAAAACTTTTCAATCTGCCCCAAGTTACTAATAAATGCTGAACTTTATGGGCTTGTATTGTTGGCCCCAAGGCTGGAAAAAGGATACCATCAAATTTGGGAGGCCAATGTGCAAACCCTTGGAGCCAATGTTCCAGCATTCATTACTAACTTGGGGCCAATTTGCAACCAAAAAATGCTCAAAGTTGGCCCCAAAGTTTTTTGGGGCCCTGACTCCTAGTGTAAAGCAGGCCTGAGTGTCTGAGACATCTGGTACTTTCCTCATTTATGGGTTAATCACAAAATATTTTACAAGTTTATAGTTTGGGATTTTAAGGGTTTAGGTTGAGAAGGATCACATTGAGTATATTTATTTACATGAAAACCCTTTTAAGATTTGGCTTCCTAGTTAGTAATTCTGAAGACCATTCATTATTGAATTCTTTTTCACAACTATGTCCCCAAAAATTCAGCCCCTGCCATTAGGCTAGGCCAAAAACGGTGATGAACAGTTTTGGGAAGAAAAATTGCATGCAGCCGGTGAGAAGCTTTGCATGCACTGAAGGTGCCTTGATTATTTTCCTTTTGGATTGGGATGGGTGGGGGAGGTTTTTTCTTCATTTTCTCTCGTTTCCAATGTGTTTTCATCACATTTCCAATTTGTTTACAATGTTCTTGAACATGTTCTTGCTATGTTCCCCAACATCTTCTCAATAACACCTCCTTTTTACCATATGCTTTGGCAAATGTTGTCTTCCTCTCACCTCTATACATGGGCCAAAGGGTGAGAACATCACCCTTGTTCTACTTTGGAGGCTGTTACGTGTCCAAAGTTTCTGTGTCATATCACTCCCATTTGAGAGTGGGATCGAATTTGTTTATTTAATGGGCTGTCCAAACTTTTGATTTTGACAAAGGTTTTTCCCTCCTATGACAATCAATCAATCAATTTTTATTACAGAATAAAATTGTAGCTCCCCCTCCCTAACTAATTAATATGAAACTACAATTCACATTATCTCACTAATATTAAATAGTCTCTTGATCAAGGTGTAACATTTAGATCTGGGACTTAGCACCATGACTGGTTGTTTCTTTCAATTTGTTGGAGAAATATGATTATATGTCAAAAGCTAGAGAACCGGTAAAGAACCAATCATTTTGTAACTGGTTCCTTTTCTTTCACGTTTTTCTCAGAGATGTGGTTATGTATAAAAGCCAGTCCTCTCTTTCTTTCTTTCTTTGGTGCACGCAAACAAACAAACAAACAAACAGCAGGACTTGTTACTGCCACTTGGAGGAGGAGTTGCAAGGGGAGGCGTCATTGCTATGTGGGACCTCGAAGCTCCACCATGACGGTGGGAACACCTCTGTCTCATGCGCTGTCAGCATGACGCCACTCAAAGCAAAATCGCACACCAGCGGCAGCGTCTCATGGCGGGCGCGAGAGGGGGTTGGGGGCAAACTCGGCTATCGTGCAATTCTTGCACAGTTAATGGCATTATGTAGAAAGCGCTATTCTCTTGCAAAACTTGTTTCAAGATTCCAGGTTGTTGGTTTGAATTTGTTACTTGTTGAGTTTTTTTTAATAAATTTACTGGGGAGAGGTGGTGGTGGTGGTTTCTGCCTCCCAGTTTTACTATATATATATATATATATTTGTTCTCAGGGGTTGTGCCCTCGTCGGAGTCAATTTGTTTGTCTTGTTATTTTTAGTGTTTTGATCCTTTCCTTCCCCTCTCCCCCTTTGCTGGCTTGGGCCTTTGTTTTCCCTTTTCCTCTTGTGGGGTGGCTGTTTAAGCCAATTGTCAAGGTGGGCCCATTTCTTCTCTTGGTGGCAAGAGTGAGGCCATCATGATGTTCCTTGTTTTGGATGTGGTGCTCTTTTTGTAATGGTGTGACATGTTTCATCATTAGTGGCATTATCAAGCATTTTAGGTTTTTTTTTCTAGTGATTTTTCTTGCCCTTTGATTTCCCTTCTTACCCTCTCCCCTGGGCTTGGGTGTTAAAAGTGAACCCCCTTAGGACCCTTCATTTGGGTCTTTCTTGGCCTTGTTTGTTTTCACGAATTTTTTTTGCTTTGCATTAAGAAATGTAAATATTTTTCATCTACCTTTGGATTGTTTTGTTCCAAACTCGTTCAACATTATTGCCTGACATTTATTATGTTTTTCCTTCAGCGGTGTCTTGTCCTCCTTGCTTGGGGTAGCGACCACACACCCAAAGACTAAGGCCCAACTTCAACAGATTCTGTTAGGAGATTAGGAGGAGCTTCAAGTGAAGCATTTTCTTCGAGCACAAATGCTTGTTGCAGTTTTACCTTTGGATCAAGGTTTTTCGATGCCCATGCTCCCTTCATATTATTCTTTTGTTTTGCCCTCCATTACGGGTTGGGTGGAGCTTGGTTTTAGGGTGTGCTGGAGAGTATGGTTGTGGGGTGAGGGCCCCTGCCCTCCTGGCCTGGACTTTTCTCAGAAACCCTTTCAATTTTGCAAGCTTTCCACCCTTTGATTTTGCCTTTCACTATTCCCATTCTCTGATGAACTTTTAATCAAATGAAGAATTAGAGTTAATTTTGGATTCTTTCAGATTAGCTTTCATGCACATGGCGCATGTCTCATCATTCCAGAAGAGACCTTCCAAGACAGTTTTTGACATTTTCAAGATGCTTTTGGCCTTGAAAATTCTGCCAGTAATTTCATTCAGCTTCACCACCTCTTTGTGGCCCACCACTTTCCGACCGTTTGGTTGCCTACATGTTGGTCCTGGCCCCTTGTTCCTTTTTCTCTCCCTGTCTTGGGTGCTTTCTTTTTATGGAGTTTGGCAGGGCTTCAACATTTAGAAGCAACCGACGGCTTGGCCTCCCATGTCAAAAAGAATTGACAAATCCACCTACACATAATTTTGATCAGCATTGCATAGCACATAAAGATATCCACAAAGTCAGCCTGACTTTCATAGGGAGTCTCATACCTTGTTTTTATCCTTAGTTCCTAGATGTCTGGAAAGTCGCCGGGACTGTGGGCGAAATTGGGAAAGAAAGGGTGAGGGAAAAAAGTTGACTAGGGGAGAGAAATGCACATGAGACAACACAGACAATCCAATTTTGGCGCATTCCCTAGTTTCATGCGAGACGCTAAATAACCTCTTAACCCTAAACCCCCCCCAATCGAGCTCTATGGGGCACATGTTTCTCTTGTCTTCTTGCACATGTTTTTGGGCCCTGCAAAGAACCAAGCAGCAAGGTTCTACATGTTCTTCTGTTCAGCAAAATAAAATGTCCAATGTCCTTCGAACTATTCTTATTCTATTGACACGCCCAGCGGATTTGATACCACAACCTCGCCAAAATAGAGCATGGTTCTATCCACTGGCATACATTCAAGTGCTACAAAGGAATGCTTTTGATGTATTCAAAACACTTTTAGAGTCAAAAAGCGCGCACACTGCAATAGAACCACACTGTCCTGCGCAAGTCTGCACTTCATGCCCAAAAAGGGCGCCGGACAGAGCTCGATGGAGGGCCAGGGGTGGCTATTTAGCCTCTGGCTAGTTTCTCTAAGGTAAACAACCCCCTCTACTTTACAAGCTCTGTCTGGCGCTGGTTTCGCTTGTCTTTTTGCACAATTCTGCCAAAAAAAAACCATGCAATTCGGTTTTTGATGCTGCACTGAGAAGAGAGGTTTATATTTCTAATTTATTGCAATGCAGTTCTCGGCAAAGCTGCACCGTCAGAGCAAAACCAGCGCCAGACAGAGCTCGTTAGGGGGTGTTCACTGCCTCACATATTTTTGGCCTTTGTATGATCTTCGTACTATCTTCTTGATTGCCCCTTTCCAGAAACACAGAGTACTCGTCCTCTCAAATGGACATTTTCAAACATCGCATGTCTGGCTAATAATTAATTAATTTTGAATATTTCATTTCATATACATACATTCTCTCAAATTTTCAAATTTTTCTTCATTTTCCTTCACAAGAAATATTTTTTTCACAAAAATAAAAATTGAAAATTTCAGCATTTCTAGAAAATATATAATTTGTGCTGAAACTGCCAAGTTACTATGGTATTTGCCATCTTCCTCAATAGAGCTGAACTTGAATGTCAGCCTTCCCATAATGTCAATCCATATGGCCATTTCCCCGTTAAAATCCTACCCGTCTTCTCCATCCCCCATTACCCAGTCCCACTTTCAAGTGTTGTAAACTGCCCGAGATTTCGATTGCTGTGCCCAACATAGTCCCCAACCTTGACAAGGGGTAGTAAACTTAAGGGCTCTTATTTACAAACGCCCACTAAGGCATCCGTTTCTCAAACTCTCTCTAGAAACCAGAAGCAACTCTAATCCGGGATTTTAGAAAATGTTGGGCAGGTATTTAGTTTTTAAATAACCTCAAAAAACCAAATTTTTTTTAATTTTCAAAATTGGAGGAACATTGGTTTTGGGTATTTGAAAAAATCATAACCAAAATAACTGTTGGTTTCGGTTAGTGTTCCCAATATTTTACAAAATTAAAAATTTGATAAATTGCATTGTCAATGTTTTCAAAAAATAATTATTTTTCAAAGCTAATTTTTTTATGAAGGAAAATGAAGAATATTTTTGAATATTTTGAAATATTCTGTTCTAAAATTTGGAATCTATAAAAATTAATTAATTATTCAACAGACATGTGCTGAAGCTGCACTATGTGTGGGTTGAAGGGTAACAACTATTTATTATAAATAAGTTAAGCAAGATATGATCACATGGCACATTTCAGTTACAAAATTAACTAATTCACGATATGTAGTCTTCCAGAAACATATGATCTATGTCTTACTTGAGTGTAGGTGACAATGTTAGATGTGATCAAATGCATGGGTATCTTGCAACATAGCCTCAAAAGAAGTACCATCGTACACATTCGACATAAATTAAACTAATCTTTTGTTTTGTTGACCTCTTGAATTTTTAATTACTTGTGCACAAATGTTTATAATTATTATAAAATTAAGAGTCTGCAAGTTTTCTATTGTCGGGTTTGAACTGCAGACCTCTAGACTGTCCAATGAACATAACAAGAGCGTCTTTAATCATTTTTATAGCCATTACCTGATGAAAAGTTCAGAATTTAAAAAATAAATCGCCAAAGTTAAGATTTAAAATTTAATTAATTATTCAGCAAAAAAATTTGCTGAATCTGATCAGGGAGTATGGTACTAACTTTTTGGTAATTAAATGTGATTGTCTCAGACATCTGATGCTTTCCTCTTATATGTGTTAAATACAAAGGACTTTTCAAGTTTATGGTCTGGGTTTTAAAGGCTTAGGTTGAAAAGGATCACATTAGGTATATTTATTTACAGGAAAGCCCTTTCAAGATTTGGTCTACTAAGTAAAAATTTTGAAGACAATTCATTATTCAATTCTTATGCACACTTGTACTAAATAGTGTCTTGATCAATGCATAGCATTTAGAAGCAACCCACATCTCTCGCCCTCCCACATGAAAAATCTACAAATTGTACACATAAATTTGATTCGATGATCAGCATTGCATAGCACATAAAGATATTCGTAATGTCAGCCTGACTTTCATAGGGAGTCTCATACCTTGTTTTCATCCTTAGTTCCTAGTTGTCTGGAAAGTCACCTGGACTGTGGGCAAAATTGGGAAAGAAAGAGCGAGGGAAAAGAGTTGACCGGGGGACGCCTTTGACTCCCTTTAAAGTAGGAGTTCAAATTTTTGGACTGGGCAGAGGGGAGTGGATATGAGTCAATACTGTATAAGACAGGGTGAAACTCAAGAAATGCACTAAAATTGGTGCATTTCCCATTGTCGCCATGTCCTTTTTTTCCTTTGTATGGTCTTCATCCTCTCTTCTTGATTGGGTCCTGTATTGACAAGGGGTGTGTCACATTGTGGCCTTGCCATTTACATTAAAAAATATCTTAAGGCAAAAGAAGAATTATGGAAACTCAAATATTTCACCATTAAAAACTATAATTTTCAATAAATCCTCTAAAAGAAACCAAAATCCTTTAACATATTATAACTCTGTAACTAATATCAAGTTTTTTTTTTTTGGTGTTTTTTTTGTTGACTCCACAAAAAAAAATTCCACCGGTTGGCTCTCACAATGTTCTAAACTTCTAATCTATTCTCCTATAACTTTTCCAATTCTGTAATTTTGGTTTTTAGTACTTTGGTTGGTTTTGCATTTTTGTGTCCCCATTAATAACCGGTAAAATATATTTTGTTGACATTAAAAGATGCAAACCATAAACTAACTGATAAGGTGTATAATATGTTGCCACCTTGTAAGTAGTTATGTATGAAAAAAAATTTGTGAACAAATGTTCGTCCCAATTTGTTCTTTTCTCATTGACTAATTTGGTCAATAGTCTACCAATGACTTTGTTAGTAGACTCTGCATGTCCATTTCCATGTGCATAATATGTTGCTGAATTAACATGCTTCAAACAAAAATTGGTCTGTCAACTGTTTTATTGTGTCAGTAGTGTCCCACCTCCCCCACACAACTTGCATCATCATGATAGGTTTCTATCCGTATACTCTTCTCTTGTTTTTTTTTGTGGTAATAATTGTCACCCTTTTCGTTCTAGGCATTACTTGTGAACTAAGAGGGTTGGGACATGTGCAAATTGTTGAATCTGTTTTGCAATTGTGAACTAAGAGGGTTGGGACATGTGCAAATTGTTGGATCTGTTTTTGCGAAAGTAAGTAGTGATTATTCTTTCATTTAATGGTCTTAGGGAAGGTACTTCCACTACTTTTGAACTTTTTCCCTTAAATGGTCATTTAAGTTTTTCAAGCCTCATCAATGCTTGCCTTATCTCATATTTTAAATCTAGTTCTACTACTCCACCTCAAAGGCAGCTAGAAATGTAACTCCCATGGTATTTTGGGATGAAACTATTTTGGATGTGATGCAAAAGGGATTGATGTATGGAAGCTTTTCTAAGGTGGGGTTTTCATGCTAGTTCCTGATCCTGCTCTGATGATGCTCATTTTTCTTGATTGATTATATGTAGATGGAATTTCCAAATGCCACTCCTACTCCACAACTATGTGCACATTCTCTCTGATGCTGGTCTTGGAATGGCCATGTTCAGTCTTGGTATGAGGATCTCTTGCAATCCAATTGTAAATCTGTTCATCTTCACAAGACCTGGTAACACAATTTGTTTGCAAGGAGACTTCAATTTTTGGGCAAATCTAACCAAGAAGATGAACCTGAGCTCAAAATGTGAGAAAAATTCCATTTTGGGTCATGAGAGTTGAAAGTGGTCTGTTAGGGTGACCACTTTCAGCAGTACTAGTTGGTATGTTGGTTGGGTTCACGAGCTTATCTCTAGGAAATCAATATGCACTGGATGCAATTCAAGTTAATCAGTTTATGTGCTATGGCAGGCCTGTTTATGGGACTGCAAGAGAGGCTGGTAGTTTGTGGATGGCCACCGGCAATATATGGAATGGTCCTCTGTTTTCTCTTTGGTCCAGGAGCATTTGCAGCTGCTTTGTACTTGGTTGGCCTCAATGTTGCAATCATGCAGGTAAAGGGAAGGTTGGAGCTCTTGTTACATTTAGTCCAATTGATGGATGTGCAGCAACATAACAATAGTGGAATCATCAAGACCACCTTTTTCTCTAACCGCTAGAATTTTCCAGTAGGGTGGGGGATCCTCAATTTTCCTCATCGAAGAGAAGTGTCATACACCTGAGTCTTTGCCTTATCTGGAGTGGCATCCTGATCTCTCCGTCACTCGTTTGTGGAACCGCAACTGGCATTGCCATGGTTGTTGATACGACTTTGAACCACCAACTACATCGTCAAGAATTCCTTTATTGCCAAGAGGCTTTTGCTGAACATTGTTTCATTGATGAATATTGCTGATGTATTATCTTTTCTTGGGTGCGGGAGATGCACTAATATTTCATAAAGAAAACTTAACAGACTCCACTGTATTCTGGTATTGATATGCAGGCTGCATTGCCACAAAGCATTGCCCCTTTTGTATTTGCAAAGGAGTACAATGTGCATCCTGACATCCTCAGCACAGCGTAATTACTCTTTTCCTACATCCATCTAAGATCTGATTTTCTGCTACCTAACTTTGTTCAGAGCAAGCAAATATTACCTCAACCTTCAATGTTTAAATATGGTCCTGGAAAGGGAATGGAATATGAATGGAATAGACATGATTTCACGGGGTGTTTCTATTTTCATTCCATCAAAAGCTAGAACTGAATGCATTAGTGGAACTGGAATATGAGCTAATAAAAAGAAGCTGTCAGTGTGAATATGCAATCAATCCTGAATCAATTTTGTGGTGTTTTGTCTGCTGACAGAGTGATATTTGGGATCCTCATCACGCTAGCAATCACACTCATCTACTATATACTTCTTGGCCTCTGACTGCTTCAGAAACCCAATTTTGGCAGATTTGAAAGCTTGTCCTCTAGTCACATATGCCTGGCTACTTGAGTATCTAAGTTTTATACTTTAAATGTACAAACAGTTCCTGGATCCAGTCTCCATTTGCCCAAAGAAAACTATCCCAGCTAGGTTATCCAATCAGGCAGAGACAGCCAAATATCTTCACTCCCAACAATCTTCAAGCTTTGTATACTGGTGGTACATCTTCTTTCTCAGTCATTATTGCTAGTAATTATATTGTGTGTACTATCTGATTTCATCATGCATGATTGCAGTTAAGTCATTCAAAACACTCAGCTTGTGCAATTTGTCTGCAGATAATGTTCGTTGATGTTGTCAACTTCTTTGGTTCTTCAAATTTGTTTTATGACCATGTCTGCAAAAATAGCAGTTAAATTTTTGCATCAGACTTCCCTGTTAAAGTTTGCATATAAATTGTATTCAAGTGTGCTTGTGTTGTCTAACTTGCTGCAGGCCCCTGGAGGAAGAATTACATGGAAGGTGCCCACAGGCTGCAGAGATGGGCTTGTGTTGTCAGCCTCAGATCTGTCAACCTTCTTGCCTGGCCCCAATTCTAATGTGGTCACCCTCCAATCCAAATTCGCTGGAGTATGTCTTTTTTTTTGGACCAAATGGTTGTTCTCCCAGGTAAATACTGTCCATGGCCCCCCAATACATCTCAATGCACCAATCTGCAGCTCGTTGTAATTTGTGACCGTGTCAAGTGAACTCATACACAACTGATGGTGTCCAACTGCACAGGTCTACAAGTTTATGTGTTCTCATTTAATTCAAGCTCATGCATAAAATTCATGCTATTGGTTGTTCATTATTGCAAGTGTGCCCCACAGGATTGGCGTTGCCTGTTGTGGTGCATTTGTGAGCTCTCTCCCCAACACTAGTAGACCCAACTCTGAACCCTGCATTTGAGTTGAGTGGGTAGAATATTACAGAGCTGACCTAGAATGCAGTCCAGTAAGTATCTAGTAGCAGCACAATGTATACTAGTTTGGACAGGCACGTAGTTAGATGCTGTCATGCGTGATTCCATGTTTTCCAATAACAGCAAGATCAAAAAACCTACTTGACAAATTTAAAGCATAGAGGCTAGTAAAATAGGCTAAGATAGAGGATAGTTTCAGGTCTGTTTTATATTGTCTATGATAGAAACCAGTGGGATTCCTCTTTGCACACATAAATTTAGTTGGATTCTCCTTCTTGGAAATATTTAGCCCAATAGGCCTTTGTGGAAAAAATTAGATCAATTCCCCTTTGTTCGTGGATTTGTAACAAAATTTTAACTTTAGGGTTTGGATGTGAACAGGGAGAAGTCTTAGGGTTTTAAGGAAGAACATTTTCCTGTTTTCGACTAGGGTGTTTACGCATGACGACAATGGAGACAAGGAAAAGGAGTGGTGGTGTTTATGGCTTTTATGTTTTTGTGTCATTTTCTTTTATTTGGGATGAGTGAGTTGTAATGGATATTATTTTGGACATTGGCTGAATGTGAGGCAAAGGAGTTACCAAGCAATGGGGACTCGGTGGAATTCTTGTTGTGGAATCAGAAGAAAAAAGAACAAGAAGGCAGATAAGTGGGGGATGGAGAGGAGAAAAAAAAGGAGGAAAAAGGCTAGATTTTTGGGCTATAGCAAAAGTATTGAATAATCCGTTACACTATGTACTTTGATACACATGAATTTTGTCTAAGAGGTGGATTTGAACGTTCATGACAAGGGGGATGATGAAGACGTTAGGGATCTCAAGAATAGTTTGTAGTCTTCTCAATGTGTGTGTGTTAGGTCGATTTTTGTGTGAATGTTGTTGACTTGCATATCATGAGAGAGCACCCTAATTATTGAGAATTCCGAAAAACAATCACATTCTGTCAAATTTTATAAGGTGGGTCATGAAAAGGGGATGTGGTTCTTTGTAAAACTTGTGAAGCAATCAATGGGGAGTTGAAGTGTACTATTTTTTATTTTTTATTTTTTGTATTGTCAATTTGAGGGGTGATGTTATGAATATTATTTTATGCAATTTATTTCGACTTAAGGGTTTATATTACAAAGTGTAACCTGGGACTTGGGTTTTTCTTGAAGTTTAATGTTGTTCTCGGGGTTTATGTGGTCTAAAGTAATTGAGAAGATTAGGAAGGCTAGTGGGCTCAATAGAGAGAGATTGAAAAGATCTAACCCCTTAGAGACCTAAAGTCTTTCATTATTGATGATAGTAGCAATTTAGGTGGTTTTTGGCTCAAAGCCAGTGGGTAAGTTGAAATAGCATGTATCATTTAATATATGTGTTCCTTGTTTTGATTATTGTGTGCCCAAGTTTTTGGTATCATAGTAGGTCGACTTAGGTACACAACCTATGAATTGGGGTCAACATTATGTGAAGTGACAGGTTTTATGCCTTAGGAAGCCATATCCAGTTTTGATTATGACCAGTTTGTTACTGATCTTTAAGCAATCCATGATCAACAAATAACAAAGAGTTTCAACAACCCTTCTAATCAACCATTTCCTCAAATTGGATTAGTGGTTTTAAGGTTGGTTAGATTTGGGGTGGTCACTGTGGTAGGATTCAACTTGCAAAAGCACAAGTTGGAGATATTGCCATCAAAATCACACATAATGTGTGTGAATCTAGGGTGAGAATGTGGGTGAAGGCACAAATGCAAAGTTGCAACAACAATTCCATTTCACCTTATACTTCACATAGTACTCACATTGTGTTAGATATAACCAAAAAAATTCGTAGGGTTGGAGATATTGGATACCTCATTTTGTGAGATCTCTTGATCACTTCACCAAATTTTTCATACCCGAAATTGAGATCTTGTTCCAAGTAGGTGACAGGATTCTCAAAGTTGAGGTATCAGGTCTATCATCACAATTGGTGTGCGAGAAGCTTTGATAGAATGTTGAATTTCAACAATCATGGCAACTAAACAGCTTAAATGAATAAATTTTTTCACCTTTGCCAATTGATTTTCACGATGTTCCAATAACTAAAGGAGTGCAACACGAGTTCTTTGAATAGAAAAATGCAAGATAAAATTTAAGTTTTGTTTAAGAAAAGATCATGAATTTTAGAAACCCATTGGGAGTCCTATCCTTTAATGAGATTGTATTTTTCCAAGAGCACAATGCAAGATTTGTAGTTTCTAGACATATGTATTTGCATTAGTAATTTTAATTGGACTTTGTCCTCGAACTCCTAAGAATTGAAACTTGGTTGTCAGAACGATTTTGAATTCTTCATGAAGGTGGCAACTTGGACGAAGGCCATATGTGGGAACATACTTGTCATGTTGTGTCTTTCTCTTGTTAACTATCAATACTTGCACACTGGATGAAGTAAAGGTATGGTTGCTTGATGTGCTAACATGAGTAAGATTTCAAACATAAATACGACGCCTAAACCTTTATTCTTTAATCATGTAATGACAACATAAAGAAAAGGAGTATTCTTATGTACTAAGTAAACCTAGAGGGGACATGAATTAGTAAGGCTTGGGATCATGAGAATTTCTATTTTGTAGAGATTTTTTTAGCTAGTCGATCCCAACAATTTTCACCATTTGACTTGAATCCAACGAATCACAATGATTAATCCTCAAGGTATGGATTTATTTTCTGGGGGCAAGGACCATGAGGATGTGAATGATTGGGCTGAACATTTAACTATGGCAGCTAAGGTCAAAAATCTCGATGATGATAAGTTGTTTAAGATAGCCAAATTAAATTTACGTGGCCGAACGAAATAATGGTTTAAAAACTTAATCTGCCACAATAGATTGGATTGTTCTAATGACTACAATTGTTCAAAAGTTTGGTGATGTTGATGTAAATGAAATTTGCATCAAACTGGATGGAATCAAACAAAAACCTAAATAACAAGTTGAAAAGTATTTTGAAAGATTGGATAAGTTTTTTCAAAAAGGGAATATTGACACACTCCCAAGCTCCTTAATGGACTCAAATGTGAGTCTAAACTGAAAACAATGAAAGAGCAAGGAGTTGGGGCATGCTCTTTGGCTTGTAACATTTTGGGGGTAGAGGGGTGTGTTAGAGCTCCGGGATGGGACTAGGAAGAATGACAAGTATCTACTCACATGGGCTTGCACAAACCAAACACAAGGTGGTTAGTGCATAGTTGGAGCACTTTTGATGCTTGGACAAGCCACGAGCAACTCGGATTCACAAGATTCACCGCGACCTGGATTTGGGGGAAGCCACCACCTTCCCCCTTATAGTATACTTTGTGCCTTTCCACAAGGCCCACATCCAAATGGCATTTTGTCCTAGGACTCCCAAATGGGAGTCTCGAAATTGTCAAAATTAGGACTCCCACTACTTTGAGGGCACATAACTTTGTGTGCAGACCTCAGATTGAAATGAGGTTTGAAACAAAATTATAGTTCTCTTTGAAATAGCAACGAGGACATGTCTCACACCATCTGCACGCAAGGAAATTGGGTCGATTTTCAACTTTTAGTGGTCGGGAGTCAAACTGCCAATTTGATTTTTTGCCCTTCTTTTGGCCATAACTTGTGTTTTAGATGTCCAAATGGGTCATACGAGCCCATTTTACATATTTATGCTTCAATAGTTTTCCAATGGTATAAAGAAATCCTCAATCCATTGGGTTTCAACCCTTGAAATCTCTCTCTAAACATTCGGGAGTCCACCGAGACTCCAACTCCCAAAGTGGGAGTTCCCTTGGGAATGTGAGGGTCTATTCCCTCACAATTTTTTACACTCCTGGGAGCATGTAGCATGATTCCCAGGCTTCCCTCTTGGCTCGCAACCTTGCAAGCCCTTGCCTTGGTCGCGAGCCCAAGGCTAATGTTGCAACAAAAATTGAAGATATTGAACAAAGGAAAAGGTTTTTGGTCAACTAAGGTTAGAACTTAGAAGACTTTGTGTGTGGTAAGGACCTACACAGACATCGAGGAAATGGTGATTGCAGTAATAGATATTGACAATGTGCTAAGAAACTTGGGCGAAACACCATATGATCCCCTCAAGGAGGAGAAGGATGAAGATGCAACTGGAGAATCATTTACAGATAAGCAGTTGTCAATGTTGCATGAGACCTTGATACATTTTTTTAAAGAATTTGGCAATAAGAATCTTCTAGAAGTACATCTAGGTGTCAATTATCCCAAGTTAATGACCACAATGTAGTGGCATGTCCAAAGCACAATGATATGTGGCCTAAATGTGGTGGACATAGTGCTGAAAATTGTGGCGTAAAGTGTTCATTTTGTAATGGCTTAGGACATTCGGAGGATCGTTGTTGGAAGAAGAAAGACACTAAACCTTTTAACTCCACTGCCAACTACCTTGAAGTGTTGGTCAATGATGAAAAAGCCACATTGATAGAACTAAATAAAATTTGTGGTGTTAATCACCATTTGTCATCTACAAATAGGATTCCCAAAAGAAGGCTTCCGATGCAGGCTAATGAAGTAGAGGGAATTGTTGAACAAGCCGAAGGCGTTGAGGGAGGAGATAGAATTGGGGAAGTAATGCCCAATTTTGGAGCAAGATAAAAAATTCTTCTACATTTCATGAAAGGCCGGATTTCCCTCACCCCCATGGAGACAATCATGAAGGTCCCTAGAGATTGGAATATCTTGAAGGATTGGTTAAACTAGCCTAAAGAAAGAAAGATGAAAAGACTTGTAGGAATCAAGTTGCAATAGTCAACAATACCCCTGCTATCAAAAGGATTTTTATGAACAAAACTTACCGAAGGAAAACCATGCACTTGCCTATAGAGATCAACAATGGGGTGATTGAGGGACTTGTAAATATTGGTGCGTCTATGTTAGTAATGGTAGCCAATATACTACAAAAGCTTGGAATCATGCATTTGGTTTTGGGTCATGAAACATACAAGACGACATCTATAATTGTTACCACTACTTTGGGGAGGTTGGATGACATGCATGTGCGTGTTAGTAATGTGGTTTATAGTATGGTGTTTTTGGTGGTGGATACGGACACATATAACCTCCTATTGGGTTTAGACTTTTTCATGAAAATTAGGGCAGTGGTTGATGTAGAAAAGGGCACCATCCAAGTTAGGCATGGACATGGGGCTAATGTGGACATGTTACCTTTGAATGTTGTGAGCATTGTACAATATGGGGAGACATAGCCTACCTTTTTAGTGGAGCATATAAAAAATCTTGACAAGATGTTCAAGCAACTCCAAATGGAGAACCTATTTGAGAAAGGTTTGTTTTGGAAAGGCAGATGTTCTTCAAGCCCAAACTATCCTAATGATGAGGGATCATCTGATGACAACATGATTGAATTTGGGAGTGAAATTGATGAGGAGGATGCTCAAGTAAGCCTGACCATGGAGGAAAATGATGTGGCACCTAAAGATGATATAAAAGATTAAAGGCTGAACCATCTTCTTCAACAAGAATTCACTAATCAAATTGTGAATATAATCTTGCAAGATCGGCACTACAAACTGTTGGAGGAATATATAACAAAAGGAGGTGATTATGTTGATTAGTTTCAATGGGCAACTACTGAAGAATCAAAAAATCTCAATGGATGTTCTATTAATGTACATGTGCTTAATCTAGTGCATCCAAATCATGAAAGCATGCAACAAGGTGTTCCATCTAGAGATGAAAGATGGGATGAAATACAAAACAAGATAAAGTTTGACCAGGCCTTCGGTGAAAATTGGGCTGAAGGACTATGGACTCTTTTGGAAGACTTCAAGGATGTCTTTGTTTGGCACAAAAAGGAGTTAGGGTGTTGCACAATAAGGGAACATGCAATTGACACACAAGCCTTTCCCCCATGTTGCACTACACCTGGGAGGTTGTTTTATTGGGAAAAAGTTGAAATGAATAGACAAATTCAAGTTTTGATCAAACTTGGCAAAATGAAAAACAATGACTCTAAATATGCTTGTAAGGTCAATCTACCTGCTAAGAAGGACAAAAATAGGTGGTTCTATGGTGATTACATATTGTTGAACATGTAGACCAAAAGGGATTCAATTCCAATGTCTTTAATTGATGATGCTCTCTTTCAAATGGAAAATAACCAATGGTTTAGTGCATTAGATTTAAAATTTGATTTTTGGCAAATTCAAATATCGCCAAATGACATTAAACAAATAATTATAATCACAAAATCTAGTCTCTATGACTAGAATGTGATGTTGTTCAGATTGAAGAATGCAATAGGGAGGTTTTCCATAACCGTGGCAAAAATGTTTAAGGATTGGACAAACCAATTCTTGAAGGTCTTTGTTGATGATGTCAATACACACAACCAAACATGGGAAAAACACCTTACACACTTAAAGGCTATTCATACACGATTTCAAGAGGTGAATTTGAAGCTAAACCCCGAGAAATGTTCTTTTGGTGCACAACAAATTGTATTTTTAGGACATGTTGTGACTAGACAAGGTTCATATCTTGATCCAAAGAAAGTACAAGTTGTTAAGGATTTTCCAATACCTAGGACTATAACTAATGTGCGGGCCTTTTTAGGCTTGATAGGATATTACAAGAATTTTCTATGGGATATGCTAAAATTATTGTGCCATTTTTTGATTTGATTAAGAAGGATCAGAGTTTCCTTTGGACCCTTGCTTGTTAGGAAGCTTTTGACACACTCAAGTTTAGGTTGATTGAAGCACCCATCTTTGTAAGACCTGATTTTGAGAAGCCCTTCATACTTGATGTAGACTAGTTTGTGAAAGGGGTAGGGTCAGTTTTATCCTAGAAGCACAATAACATGAATGTGTTATTGCATATGCAAGTAAGGGTCTCACACCCTCACAAAGGAAGTTCCATCCTATGGAAGGTGAGTGTTATGCTTTAATATGGGGGATAATGCATTTTCAACAATATTTATATTAGGCCTCCTTTGTTGTTAGGACTAACCACAAGCCATTAGAGTGGCTTGCAATAATATTTGATCCATTTGGTAAAAGGGGCAAGTGGATATCCATGTTGCAAGACTTCAATTTCAAAATTGTCCATAGGGCATGAGCTAAACATGCAAATGCTGATGCTTTGAAGCATAATCCAATTGGTTCACATGATGAGGATGAGCATTTTGGGGTGGAAATACAAGATGAGAAGAAGACTGTTAATGTGCCATAGGTCTAGAAATCCACCACCTTGAGTCCACATATCCTTACTATCTCCTAGGATGTTGGTGTTGAATTGATGTAAAAGGAAGAACAAGAAAAAAAAATTAATCTAGGAATTTGTAGAAGAGAATTCTAATATCTTAGCTAAAGTACCTGCCCCAAAAAGGAAGGCAAATAGGATTTTAGCACTAGACATTGATTATTGGGGATTGATTTGCAAGGTCGAAGTGATGGTGGATGTAGAAATAAACCCCATCGACGTGAGTAACAATGAAAAAGACATTGAAATAGAGGAAATAGGAAAACATTTGGACATCTGGAAGGATGAAACTTGCATGACCTTGTTGTTTGGAAGCATTCTAGACCAAGTGCTAGATGGTGCTATTGAGGTAGACCGAGTTAAAAAAAGATTATTGAATTACCGCTGAAGAAAAGATACTTTGTTTTTCAAGAATTTGGTGGTGTCGAAGCTCAAGGAAAGAAAGGTGTTGGTCAAAAACATGCATGAGGAGATTGGGCATTTTAACAAAAGAAGAACATTGGCTGAAGTTAAGAAAAGATTTTTTTGGCATGACAAAGTTGAATCTATGAGAGTGGTGGTGAAACAATGCCAATTTTGTCAGCTTGCCAAAAATTCAAAAAAATTAGGTTAGATGTTGAAGAGATGAAGAACATTCCGATCTATAACCTATTCGACAAGGTGGCGTTGGATATTGTTGGGCCTTTGTTTGAAACTAAAGATGGAAATAGGTATGCTCTAATCAACATTGATGACTACTTGAAGTGGTGTGAAGCAAGGCCTATCAAGGATCATGATGTTACTATTGTCGCAACCCCACTTTGGGCTAAGTGTGAAGATGAAACTCACACTCCCAAAAGTGGGGACTTGGAGTCCTTCGGGACTCTCGAAAACTTAGAGTTTGATTTCAGGGGTCAAAACACCTCGCATTGGGGTGTTCTTTATATCAATGGAAAGGTCTTGAAGTGTAGATGTCCAAAATGGCCTCGCATGAGCCATTTGGACATATGCAGCCCAAGTTATGGGCAAAAGAAGGGCCGGGAGTCAAACCGGCAGTTTGACTCCCGACCACTAAAAGTTGGGAATCGACCTTTTCCCGACATCTACAGAAGGAGTGAGATAGGGCATTGGAAAGCTCTCGAAGAGAGCTACAACTTTGGTTTAGACCTCACTCCAATCGGAGGTTGGAGCCGGGAGATATGAGTTCCCAAAGTCCCGGGAGTCCAACCCGGGACAGTTTCGGGACTCCTCCTTGGGAGTCTCAGGAAAAAGTGCCATTCGGATGTGGCTCCTGCGGAGTAACGCAGAGAATATTATATGGGGGAAGGTGGTGGCTTCCCTCGAGTCCGGGCCGTGGTGAGTCAAGTGAGTCCAAGGTCGCCCATGGCTTGTCCCAACACCAAATGGATGCGGAATGAGTTCTAACCAACTTGGGGTTGGTTTTCGATGCAGGATCATGTAACAACATAATTGTCCCTCTTCCTAGTCTAATCCTGGGACTTCTAACATGCCCCTCTTACCCACTTTAGTGCTGGAAGTTGGGAGCGGCCCTCAAATTCCATCTTTCCGCCATTTCACATACTTAGACCCTCAAGTGGGTCTAGTAAGGAACTTGGGAGCGCGTCAACTATTGCCATAAGATTTTTGGGAGAAGAAATCATATGTAGATTTGGTGTGCCCAAGTTCATTCTCATTGATAATGGAGGTGAGTGGATGGCTGAATTTGATTTGATGTGTAAGAAATATGGGGTCACTCATTAATTCACAACTCCACAATGGCTTCAATGCAACAAAATGGTGGAAAGGAGATTAAAACCTTGAAAAATGGATTATCTATTGTGTCATCTACTAATTTGTATAATTAGGATTTCTAATTACCTTGGATTATGTTTGGCTATAGAAATGGTGTTCAGGTTAACACCAAATTTTCTCCTTTCATGGTATTGACTGGAAGAACCCCAAGGCTCACATGTGATAATAGCCTTGCTGCATTCAATAATGTGGAAAGGAAGAGCTCACATTGGAGGAGATGACGCAGTTGATGGTGAGAAGTTCAAATTCATTTCCAATATGCATTCATTTGTGTTGGAGCATGTGGACCAAACACATAAGAGGCAACGCAAAAGCTATGTTGTGTGAAAGGGGAAACAAAAGTTTATAAGATTTGAAAAAGGATAAACCATGGTAAAAATGAGAAAACTAGGAAAAAGGAGGACATACTTGCTAAGTGGGAAGGTCCGTATGCCTTTATGAAATACAAGGACTAGAAGGGCTACAAAGAATTTGATGACAATAGCCAAGTTTGCATCATAAAAGGGATTGATGGCAAGCAATGGCAATGTGCTAGGCGTGATTTGCATGTGTTCAATTAAGTCTGATCATTTTGAAATCTGTGACTCACACAAATAAATTAAGGAAAGAGGTGTCACATGTGTAACAAAATTTTAACTTTAAGATTTGGATGTGAATGGGGAGAAGTCATAAGGTTTTAAGGAAGAACATTTTCTCCTATTTTCGACTAGGGGTGTTTATGCACAATGATGATGGAGACAAGGAAAAGGAGTGATGGAGATGTGGTGGTGTTTATGGCTTTTATGTTTTTGTGTCATTTTTTAATATTTGGGATGAGTGAGCTGGAGTGGATGTTACTGGACATTGACTAAATGTGAGGCAAAGGAGTTGCCAAGCAATGGGAAGTCAACGAAATTCTTGCTATGGAATTGGAAGAAAGAAGAATAGGAAGGTAGATAAGTGGGGGATGAAGAGGAGAAAAAAAAGGAGGAAGAAGGTTAGATTTTTGGGCTATAACAAAAGTATTGAGTAATCCGTTGCACCATGTACTTCGATACACATGAATTTTGTCTAAGAGGTAGATTTGAAGGTTGATAACGAGGCGATGATGAAAATTTTAGGGGTTTCAAGAATAGTTTGTAATCTTCTCAGTGTGTGTGTGTTGGGTCGATTTGTGTGTGAATGTTGTTGAATTGCATATTGTGAGAGAACACCCTAATTACTACGAACTCCGAAAAATAGTCACATTCCATCAAATTTTACAAGGTGGATCATGAAAGGGGGATGTGGTTCTTTGTAAAACTTGTGAAGCAATCAATGGGGAGTTGAAGTGTGTTGGTTTTTTTTTTTTTTTTTTTTGTATTGT
>Ga0209208_10004388_pt1 | contig 19998 bp, 13 predicted proteins | sample S1TSphfallax_3_FD_187694 | JGI IMG/M metagenome (GOLD analysis project Ga0209208, IMG submission 187694) | Host-associated microbial communities from peat moss isolated from Minnesota, USA - S1T2_Fd - Sphagnum fallax MG (SPAdes) (version 2) | ecosystem: Host-associated > Plants > Peat moss >...
CCCAAGGTTGGCAAAGCCCATATCCTCAAGCTTTACCCTACAACATAATGCGATATTGAGACCACACATTTAATTGTAATATTTAGTTATCTTATGGTCACTGGTCTTGCAAATGAATCAAAACTTCAATTTCAAAGACAATTATTAGTAGTTGTTATTGTCAAAACAGCCTTGAAAATTTGAAAATGTAGCATCTTGCCCAATACAACATAAGTTGAATACCACAGGCTCAGCGAGAAAATTATTTTTGAATTTTTGAATTATACTCGAACTGTGATGAATGTTTTACACCAAAGTTTTTTTATTAAATTGTGGTGCAATGGTTAGAACACCTTCACCCCCAAAGGTATAGGGTTCAATTCCTTTTGCAAATTCTCTATTTGATTTTCTTTGTTCATGAACAATTGAACAAAAAGGGTGTAGTCCTCAGACAACTTCCTCAAGCAAGTCGCCTTAGAAAAACAGGAACTTGCAACTTCCTTGAGGGTAAGGGAACTTAACCAAGATTCCCTCACTTCCAGAGGGAAAAAGGCACTTACCCAAGTTTCTCCAGGCAATTTCTTCTGCCAAAACCATGATGGTTCAAAAGAAGTTGGGCCTATTTGCTCCAAAGAACCATGTTTTCACTAGGGAATTTGGGTTGCCTTGGAGAACCATGTTTTGGACCCATTTTCCTTGAGAAAACATATTGCTCTTGAGAATCTGGGGCCATTTGCCCCAAGGAACCATGAATTTCCGCTGATTGGCCCCAAGCAATCCTAAGAAACTTGAGCTCATTTGTCCCAGGGAATCATGTTTTCCTACAAAACAAATACACAACCATTCATTGAAAATGATTATCCTTCCTTCTTGAAGAAATACATACATGACGAAGGTCTCCATTGTAAAAAGATTTGAACCCAAGATATCCCACTCAATGTGATCAACCACTCTGACACACCACTTAATTTATGAAGCGGGGCGCTAAACACCCCTACCAAGTTCTGTCAGCTGCTGGTTTCACTTGTCTTTTTCCACACCTTTTTTGACCTTGCACAGTTCTGCAAGAAACCATGCATCCCGGTTTTCAATGTTCTTCAGTTCTTCAAAAAAAAGTGAAGAACACTCTGTGCATTTTCTTTGTTGCCAATGTTCTGTGCGAACGTCTTGCATCTGGGAAAGTGTTTAGCATCCTTCATTCAAATCGCATCCATACTTAAACACAATCAATGATAATTGGGGAAGAAGACAAAATGAACGTTAGATATAATTGGGCATCCCTACAAGCATGTGTATTTTTTGAGTTGAAAATTCAATTACATTTAATTGGTTAGGCATGTCCAGTGGTTTGCCCATGCATGTTTTTAGAAGAACAGAATTTTCAACAAGTTGTGAAAATATGCTTTTATCAACCATGTGCTTTTTGAAAGTGTCCAAGTTCTCTAATCATGCATTTATTCTCTACCAACTGGGTCATGGTGCTCATTTCAAGGAGTAGGGAAGTGACTCCTGCTTCAAGAATAACTAATAGCCTTCTTCCCTTGGTGGTGGATTAGAATCCCATGCCGAGCTGCAGAACATGTGATTTTTCTTTAAAAAATTCCTGCACAGAACCATCAGAACATGAATCCTTTTCCCTGACCAGTGCTTAGAGAATAAACACTAGCCTTCTTCTTCCCTTCTGGTGAATTTGAATCTCATGTGGAACTGCATGTGAATTTTTGCTTTCTGCACAGGACATCAGAACATGAATCCATGCCGGTTTTTTGTGCAAAACAACTGTGCAGAGCACAAAACAACAAGGCAAATCGTTTGATGGGAGAGTAGAAGGAGCTGCACCTATTGGGCATTGTCATGTGTAGCTCAAATTTGGAGGAAGTTTGGTGGATAGAACCCTTCTTTTTTCTTGGGAGGTAGGCTAACTGATTGGCATTCCCGAGAGGTAAGAAGACCCAGACCACTTTCCATGCAGTGGCCCCCAGTAGTCACTTATTTCAAGTTTCATGGATCCATAGTCCCGTACCATAGGGATGGGACTTTTGACACATGTACTGGCTCTAGCCTCGAGGCTCTCACATGGTACCACTTGACTTTTATGAACCAGAAGATTCTGGCCATTTCCATACTGTTTGAATTTGCGAATAGGTAGGGTGTTGCTAGGAAGGGCAGATTGTCCAGGCCAAAAATAGTGGCAGCCAATTTTAGGAATAGAATTTGTGAATGTTCTAGTGTCTGGGCAAACTTTCCTTTTGCAAAGAAAAGGCTTTAAAAGACTGTGAAATTAGTTTGTGGTTTCCAATTGTTGGATTGGGGTTGGATCAGAGGGCTAGGAGGGCTGGTGTGGACATCTTACCTCGTCAAATTTTTGGACTCTGCGTTTTAGGGTAGAGACATTGTGATGCACCCAAAAACTGGCCAAAGTTTGGTATCCCCACATTCTAGGATCATGTAGAGTACGCTATAGAAACATTTATTGCATAACTATGGGATCCACATTGGGCTTCACCATGCTAAGCACACTGTGTTTCCAATTTGTGTGTTGAATATTTATCTTCCTTATGGATTCATTTAAATGCCATAACCATAATGTCACAAGTGACTTGATTTTACTTTTATTATCTTAGAACTGACTAGGAAGTTAAAAACATGGTGATAAATCATAAACTTCTTGAGATTGTTTTGCATTTTATCCTATAACTTGAATTCTGCCAGGCCAATGCAGCAAAATTGAAACCAACCTTAAAGGAAGACATGAACATGATAAACCTCACTTGTAAACTAAGAAAACAAATAATCAAAATAAAATTATTCACCCTTGCAAAACAAAAACAAAGTGAAAATTAATTATTAGAAGAAAAACATGTTTTTTTTATGGGTCTTTGTGACTAAATTTTAATCAAGCAAGCAATATTTATGACTAAAATCCTTTTAATCGTTTTGAACAAATCACATGCGATATGAGTCACAACAACAAGGGGTATTGAATGAAAGAAAAAGTCAACAAACATAAGTTCATCTTTTGACTATATTGTATATGCATTGTCAGATGCAACTAAAATGCAACTATTTTGAATTGAGGTGACATTTATAATTCAATTTTTTACATTCTCAAATTAGTGTGTGATATATCTTATGTATACATTAATGTTGGGTGGGTATCACAAAACAATTGAAAACTAGTTAAGGTTTTAGGTTGGTTTTCATTGTGAATATTTATAGTTTTCATTTTAACAAAGAATGATCTCTTTGAGAATCACCTAGGGTATCATTTGGCCCAACTTTAATACTTAAGGTAGTTATAGGGTTTACCCTTACTCTAATCTCAACCTATTACACGTTAAAAGTCTCATATTAAATAAATGTTGGTAAGTGTAAATTTGAACTCAAGACCTTTTTGATATCAAAAAACACATTGCTATTCGGACACAAATTCACATGTGAAAAAACACATAGGAGAACTTTTGTTTGAAATTTAAATGTGTTTACATTGCTTTTAAAATTAAAAGTGTTAGAATGTGTCATTTAAAAAACAAAAATCCTTTGTTTCTTTTTATACAAATTTGTGGCATGGTAATTAGAACATACATTCTTTTCTATAGGGTCTTAGGATCAAATCTTGTTAAGTTGAAAATTAAGTGAGAACAAGTCCATTTGAAAACCAAATATTTTTATTAAAAAATCAATCAAAATATTAAATTTAATTATTTTGAAAATTATAACCTCCAAACATTGTTATACACCTTACACCTTATAATTATGGAATGAAAAACCTCATGAAAAAACAAATTCATCTGGATATTCACAATTGAAAGGAATTTTAAGTTTTAACCATAAAAAAAAAGAAATAATATAAAGTATAAACGTAGATGGTTTGAAATCAACCATGTATAATCAATTATTATGAAAATTATTTTCTACAAGTAAAAAATGCCACGTTTATATCATTGCTCATTCTTAGTAGTTAACTTTTTATTTTCATTGTGTCATTTCTTGTTTAATGTTTCGATGACTTTTTTATAACGTTATTTGGAATGGGTGTTTTAAACTTGCCCTTTTAAAATTCTTTGGAAGGAGGTGCGCTACTTGTATTTTTTTACCTTTATTTTTTGATGTATCCCCCATGCGTTTCCATTTTTTAAAATTAAAAAAATTATTTTCTTCCTCTTTTATTTTAAAACATTTTTGAGTTAATTGATCTTTCAAAGATGCATGAGAATTCATTTCCCTAACTTTCCATTACTTCCTCCACATCCTTTCATTCTCCTACAACATTTTAATGTAATGGAATTCATTGATTTAAAAAAGTAATGAAAAAGTCAAAGTTCATTGATATTCATTATCAATCCAATCATCTTTTGCACAATTTACAATACAATATAAGCACATGTATTGTAACACAATGAAAAGAACTTGTAAAATGCATGTCAATTCACAATGGAATATGATGGATGATATGAAGATTGAATGAAGGGGAAAATTTTGACAAAATAATTGTGGAACATAGTAAAATCCATGAATCTTAATGAAAAATCAAGTAAAAATAATTAGAGAACAAAAACTCACAAACAATTTTGAGGTTTAACATTTATTAATCTTTTATTTTCCTAAAAAATTGGACTATACTCAATTATTATTAAATTTAAAATGCACTTAAATCACATATTAACAAAAATGACCCATAAATTAAAATAAATTAAAATTGACAAATAAGTTACATAATTCATCAAGAAATAATGAATTTAATTTATCATCAAACATGCATTTCATTGACAATGTCTTGGTTTGCCACATTTTCAAATATTTCTAAATTTCTTCTGATTTATTGTTATGATGGTCAACCAATTATGCAATCCTTCAATGTTAGCACCACAAGGTGGTGTGTTTCGTTGGCACTTCTTTCAAACATTTCCATTATTCTTTCCAATTCACAAGTATGCACATCTTCTCTCATCTCCAAAGTTCTTTCAATCTTCTCTTCTTCATTTTCAAAATTTTCATCCATTCTTATTTTGATTCTCCCCAATGAATTTCATTTAACACTAGTTTCATTCTATGTGTTTCAATTGTATTTTTCTTCCTTTGTTTTTCTTTTCTCTTTTAAAAAACTTTCCATACATTTCTCCTTCATGTTTGATTTAAATTCACAAATCAAGGTTATACCAAAATGAACATAATTGTCTCACCTTGACAAGTGTCTTTAAAATTATAACAAATGTGTTTACATTATAGGAAAACATGACTGTTTGGATGGGAAAATTAGTCAAAAAAACCCCGTTGCTCCCATCTACAACTTGACAATAATGCTTTTGTTTACAATGTACACTTACACTATACACATCACCATATACCAAATTCATATACATGATTTGCCAAGTTTTAACCCAAGACCTTATGAAGGCTTGCCAATGCTTTTATCATCCAAATACACAACCTTTTATAAATAAAAAATGTGTAATTTTTCCATTTATCTTCTTAATTATGAAATCATACTTAAAAGATCCCAAAATTGGTGCATGTTTTAAATTTCAACTCTTGTTCAAATGAGACAAATGATAGCATACTGTAAAAATTTATTTGAAAATTTATTCAATAAACTCAATATATTTTACAAATGTTCAAACAAGTTTTTTTAAATGTTTAAAATGAACATAAATCATCGACAAATTCAAACATGTTAACTTTTGATTATTCCAATGCACCATTCGTCGGGTGATTGAACAAAACAAAGTAAGTAGGTAGGTATGATGAGGTGGGTAGGTAAGTAGGTAGGTAGGTTGTTAAGTTAGGCATGTAGGTTATTAAAGTAGGGTGTTAAGGTAGGTACCAATGATGCTGCAAAAATTGAACATGTTTAGCCATGGTTACATGACAAATCCTTTAACCAAATAGACAACATTGATTGCATGCATTCAAAAGTTCATTGAAAACATTCACAACATTTAAAGCATGATTATCATATAACCCTTGTTACAATTTATTTTCATTTCATTAAACAATGTTCTGTTCATTAGATTGTGAATGTAGTCTTCCAATTTTATTTTTTGTTAGGATTTATAGGTACTTCACTATCATAGAGTAAAAAATTGATGCATCACAAGCTTGTATGCAAGATCACCATATGTGCCTAATTCACTAAGATGCTTCCTGAATTATGCACATTTGGGTGTGTAATGTGCCTCCTCTCAGGAAAGGAGGCCCCTAGTGGGATGCCAAGATGCAGCAGATTTGCCTATAGCAGGTTGCCCCTGGGCAATTACGAGAAACCAGGGTAGAGCACATGATTGTGGTTTTTTTAAGGTGCACACAAATTACACTAAGAAATTTCTCCAAGGTTTTTAATCTGTGCCCATTAGAAAATAAAAACATAAATTTGCATCCCCCTTGACAACCTAAACCCTCATATTTGTTGTAGTGATCTGAAGAAGACATCGGATATACTACCAGACTGAACGAGCACCCACTGGCGTACCATCCACTGGATGCCCATTATGACTCAGTTGTGGATGAACCTTAACTGAGTTAATATCTTGATTCATGTTCATAACCAATTCCTCCCTAGAAATCGGTGGCATGGCGTCGCCCCATTGCTGCTGGAGAGGTCTCAGGTTACAACCCATATCTGCTGCGTACTGGGTCGGCCAGACGGAGCACAGGGGTGGGTTATGCAGACAGCAACAACTGCATTCATCCCAGACATCTGAGTAGTCATTGGTTATGGGTGAGTGAAATCCCATCCATGTGTAAGGCACTGCCCGAGCAGGGGGCCAATACAGAAATAAGGGCCCAACCCTGGAGGGGTCCGCCGAGGACAGGCTCACATTTCAGTTACGTCCAAGCCTCCAAAGGGCATTAACTCCTGGCATAAAGATTGACCATCTGATTGAGGGAGGTTGATGGCCCTGAAGCACTGCCCTTGTATGGCGTACAGAGGGGCATTATGACTCTGAAAATGGCCGCCCTTAAAATGTAAGGTGCTTCCTCTGTTCAGAGAAAAAATATTCCGCTCTACAAGTCCAGATACACTCAGGGAGGGCTTTCACAGACTATAGTGAGCGAGAACTGGGTTCCAGGTATGGCTCCTAGTGAGCCAAAAGGTGAGCCCAGTAGGGCTTGCCTTTCGGTGAACTGGGAGCCATAACTGGTTCCTCCCTAGAGATCTGTGGTGTGGCATCACCCCATTGGTGGAGAGGTCTTAGGTTACAACCCATATCTGCTGTGTACTGGGTTAATCAGACGGGTGCAGGGGGTTATGTGGAGAGTGACAATGGCATTCATCCCAGACGTCCGAGTAGTTATCAGTTTGGGCAAGTGAAATCCAGTCTGTGAATCACTGGTTATGTCCCATAACACGGTGAGAGCAGGGCCCGGTTACTGGGAAAAAACTCGCCACTCCTGTGGCTCGTTTTTTTTTGGTAATTGGGCTGCTCTCGCCAATTACGTAGTCCGTAACTGGCACCCAGTGCTGGCTCCCTGGCATAAAGGACTAAATGTGCTGCTTAGGTAGGTCTTAACATAGTCCTGGTAAATAGGAGGAGGTAGAATCTGCTACTGTGGCCGTTTACGGAAAAATAGCAATGCGTGAAAACCTGTAGAATCGGCAGGTTCTGTCCTTTATGTCTTTGTAATGAACCCTGGTTTAGGGTTAGGGTTCGATCCAGAGTTGTGACCATCAGGCAGCGCTCAAGGATTGCGCACAAAGAGAGAGCGAGAGAGAGAGAGAAAGAGAGAAAGAAAGAGAAATAGCAAGAGATCTCGTTAAGGGAGAGGGGATGGCGACGATGGGGCAACAGCTACTAGTGCCTGCGGAGACAGGGCCTCCGGGCACGGAGATGACCAGCATCAGTTTCCGAGACCAACTCTGGCTTAGTGCATATCCACTGGACCGCAACCTTGTTTTCGATTACTTCGCATTATCGCCTTTCTACGACCGCTCATGCTCTAACGAGCGACTGAGGATGGAATTGATCCACCCCCTCGACATGGCCCATCTCTCGTGAGTTTTTCTCCTTACCTTTTCCACCAAGTCTCTGAAGTTTCAGGGTCTCCTCCTAAAGGATAGTTGAAACTCCAGTTTTGCTTTTCACTCTGTGAGGTGTCGTTTTGTGGAACTGAGTACGAGATTAGGTTTTCTGTAAGATGATCGGACTCTTATGCCAGAGATTGGATAATGCTAAGGTTTTAGGGTTTGAGAATGCTAGGGTTTTAGGGTTTGATCTGAACCCATTGTATCTATGATCTGCAAGAATTCTTTGAGAATTTGCGTGAAACTTTTCGGCAGGTATAGAAAACAGGTCACCAAATGTGGTGCTCTTGTCTCTTTTGCAAGACTGACTGAATTGTTGGTTGGTCAGAAGAAAAATAACTGGTCATGGAACTAAGTCTGTAAGCCTAGTAGGCAAGAACTATGCAACTCCATCTGGCTGACAGGTCTGTCTGATGAGAGTTTAGTGAGTCACTACTCCATGCAAGAATTTGCAGAGAATCATGGTTGAGTTTGTTCTATTGATAAGATTGAGCTCTTTGATTGCTATGACAGAATGTATTCAGTAACTTCTGTTGAACCAAACAATTTTCCTTTCAAGATACTGCATTGAATTATTCAGCATCGGAATGGATTGCAGAAAGAGAACAGGGATTGAGTACATACTGCAGGAGGCTCAAGAGCCAAACCTTTTTGTGATAAGAAAGCAGAAGCGGGAGGGGCCTGAAAAGGTGACAGCACTTGCAGCCTATTATGTGCTTGATGGCTCCATATACCAGGCTCCTCAACTCTACACTGTCATTGGTTCCCGTGTTGTAGGTCTTCCTTCCATTTCTCCATCATCTTAGATTGCTTCTGCATTTGTAACCCATATTTATCTCAGTCTGCAGTCAGTGAATAGAAGGAAAGAGGGTCAGACTGATTTGTTGGCTTGGAAATAGGTTATAACTAGCTCTTTTGTTGATGGCAAATGTCCTGAAGCCCTAAATCAAGCATGTTGTGTTGTAGGTACGATCTCTGTACCATATATCCAATGCATTTTTGCAAGTGGCTACAAAGCTTGAGAAGATTGGCTATGGTGAGCCCTATTTTGCTTGTCTGCATTTAATGTCTGCTTTATTTACAGACAATGTCTACTTCAGAAGTAGGGCGCAATTATTTGTTCATTTGTTTTACTACTCTCTGTAAGAGATATTGGACTGGTACAATGTTACATTCAAACAGCTGGATGTGGCTATTTGTTTACTATCTGTGAAGTTTTCCATTGAGTTAGAGATTTGTGCATTTGTAGATACAGAGGTCTCAAATGGAAAGACAGGAGGCAAGGCTGCAGTTCAATCTGTTGTAAAGAAACCAACTGACAAAGTTGTGGATGTTAAAGAAGCAATGCGAATAGACTCAATTCTAGCTGGTGTGCTGCGGAAGGTAAGTTTGATGGCCCTAGAACACCCCCAAGTCATTATAGGGTTCATTCTTCTTCAAGGAGCTTGCTCAAGAGAGAGAGTTTTCTCAAGAACTCAAATTTCAAACAATATAGGTGCTGACATAGAGATGGGGTTGATGTGGTTTGCAGTTGCCACCAGCTCCTGCTCCTCCTGCACTACCCATTGTGGTTCCAAGTGTAGTTCCAGGGATGGAGATAAGCCAAGCACCTGTGACAACAGCTTCAAAAGATGGAGGTGTGGAACAAGCACTGCCCGGAGGCAACAAGCAATCTACAACTGTGGAGCCAAATGCAAAGAGACCGAAGATTGAAAGGCTTTGAGCTTTTTCTGGCATTGTCTATAGAGCCATATTGTTTGGACCACAATTGATAGTCTGCTTTTAGTTCTCCAGAGCATCTGCAACCCCTGACTCTGGCATATACACAGATTAGGTTGACAGAATTGGCGATCAGATACCATCGAAACAAACCTCCTTCCTTTCAAGAGGCTGAGACAATTGTGAGATGATCTGTTGTCTCTCAAGTGGAGGTAGCTTTGACCTGTACAGACCAGTACTACTGCTTTGTTCAAGGATAAGCAAATCATAAAATGGATGAAAGAGAAAGAATGGAAAGAAGAACATGGGAGGGACACCAAACCAAACTTGGCACTAGTGGTTTTGGAACTAACAAACTTCAGATGGAATAGATTAGGAGGGAGTGACTCTAGGAGGATCTTCTTAAAGCTGAGGCTGCGTGAATGAGGGAGTTCATTGTGTTCAGTCTTTGATGCCCAGGTGGTTCAGCACTCCATTTTTGTGCCTCCCATTTCTGGGTCTGTGGGAATTAACAACATTGCCAGGATGGTAAAAAACTAAAGAGACCTATGGAAGTTTGAACTAACCTTGAATGGTGAGTTTACACTTGATGAAACGTACTATCTTGTGAAATATTGAACAGATTTAATGAAATTGCTGTGGTATATGAATATGTAGCATAATTGGATGCAATGAAAAAATGAAAAAAGTGTTATAATACAGTATTTTGGCAATTTTGTGTGATGATAGCAGATGGAAAGAGCTGTATGTTGCACATGCCTCTATTACGGGATTAAGGATTTCCAAAGAATCCACATCTTTGACAACATGTATGGAGAAAGACACAGAAGAATTATTTGTTCATAAACATGTCTACCATCTCCAAATGCTCCTAAAGCAACACATCACATGCATTAAGTAGCTTCACAAAATTGAATGCTGCAGGACTCATTTCAGATATCTTGTGGCGTTTGTTGGAACAGCTACATTGCCTTCTCTGGTTGCACATCCTTTGCATATGTTGTAAGCTTCCTATTCCATGTGAAAATGTGCAATGCACCATGCCAGGTGCAATTGCAGCCATCTCTGCTACCACCCATGGTTGGTTTCATTGCCCCCCAAGCCAGACTGCTTCCTGGGTCTGCTTATGTTTGAAATCCAGGTACTCTTCATTTGACTACAACCAAAAATCCAGATCAAGCAAAGCAGCCATACAATCTCCAAATCTCAGGCATAAATGCTATCAGGAGAATAAACATTGCAGGATAAGGGGTTAGGGTTTAGTATTGCATGACTCACACCCTCCATCAGTGGGAGAATTTTGTTACAACAAACTGCATTTGATTACTTCTCCCAGCATACTACCACTATCCTGTGAGTGCAAAAACTCTGAAAAGAGTTCTGCAACAGCTTAGACTATGGCAGGATAGCAACCATGAGAGACCAACAAGATTGACACCGAACAAGAGCTATGGCTCCATTGACATGTTGACACCAATAGGATTGATGTTGAAGTACTTCTCTGATCTTTAATCCCACCATTGCAAAAGATCCAAAATGAACTCCTGCCACAATTTCTCTCTCTGAGCTCCAGGTATGGCAAAGAAACTTCTTTTCAAATCATGTACTGTGATCATGTAGAACCCACAAGGAATTGCAGCTTTGCACAGATTGTGTCCAATCTTTCAATTTGACTGTGAAGATATCACTATTGCCCTTGGCACATGCACAGACAGCCAAAACCACCCCTGAAGCCCCCACTTTGCCCCCAAAGAGTAGGTAAGGGGCAAACACAGCACATCTTTTAGTAGGCACATGGGGCAGCTTTGGCTGCCACCAAGTTAGGCAAGCCATAAAAAGTGGATTTTTATTTTTATCCTATTAGGATTTATTCATTTTACACAGTACTCATTTCATTTTGAATTTTTTTTGTTTGGGTTCTTGGTATTTTATCTCTCTAATTTGTGAGTAGAGCTATAACTTTATCTGACTTTTAATACATAAATAATAATAACAATAGCTTGAATTTTGGATCAGATGGTTTTAATGAAGTTTTTTCTAACTCATGCAATTTGCAAAATTGAGGTTTTTGAAAAAAATGCTATTGTCTGAAACCGGATGGTTATAAAACCACAAATATCTTAAATCCTTTGTGAATATAACTATAATGTTTTTTTCTTTTTTTGGGGTAGCTTGAAACTTAGATCACATGTGCTTAGGGAAGTTCTTAATTCATGCAATTCTGTTTGAAGCAAGATGACAAGAAATCACGAATAACTTAAACCCTCTTTCAACATGAGGCTATAACATTTTTGGATTTTCTTTCATGGCCTTCATATTTGAACCACATTTGCCTGATGAACTTCCCAACTCATACAATTGTGCAAAGCCAAAAAGGAAGGAAAAATCTAAAAATTGATTAGAAAAAACCTATTCCTAATGCATACCTTTGTATTAACATATATTTTCAAAAAAATCATAATCAAGAAATCATTCTAAAAGAAACTTAATCCATACAGATAATGTTTTTTCTTTCAATTTGGTAATGTTGCTTGAGGGACAATCATCCATAAAGAATCTTAGCCAAGGCTATACTGAAAACATGGAAATAGGAAAAATGTGATTGTGATGAACAATCTTTGTAATTCTAATTCGGGGAATTTTATTTTTTTTAAATGGAATGGAATATTTCATTTTAAAATATTTTTCACAAAATGGAAAACTTTTGCCACCAAAAGAAACCACTACATGCACAATTATTTTTTTTAAAAGAAAAAATAATCAAGGATTGATGAAAAAAAACATATGTTCAAAGAGTGCTAATGGCGCTTCTAGTGTTGCCCAAGATAATGAATATTTGAACTCTAAAGACTATAATATTGTCCCTACAAAATTGGTAAATGTTTTTCTACTATGATAAAATTCTTGAGAAAAATCTCCTTTCACCCTTAATATCATTTTTTTTACTTGGGGTGTGCTTACAATAGTCGCAACCATGGAGTTCCACAACCACACCCAAGGCTTCAAGAATGGGCAAAGTGGAAGGCTGTTATTAAAGCCTTTCATTTGCCCCTCAAAGCAATGCATGTGCATAGGCTATAATTAGGTCAAGATTTGTCAAAAAATAAACACATGTATTGTGCAAAGGCGACACTATAATTGCAAAAGAAAAAGCTCTTATAATTGTCATGATTGGTAAATGAATGCACTTTTGAAAGATGCGTAGTGTATTGCAAAAGTTGATGGGTGAAGTCAAATTACATGAACCTTGGCCATTGCCATCCCAATGGTAGGATTAGAGGAGCACAAAACCTCATAATGAATCCATAGCATAGTGGTTATGACTTTATATCAACCTTTGGCAACATGTGTTCCTTTGTCCCAATTAACTAAATCTTTTCAAAATTTCTTTTCACATTGATCTCTTTTGCAATAAACATGTATGACATTAACAAACTTTTACAAAGTGTTTCTTGTCCAAGTGACATGAACAAGCCCATTCACGTGTTCTATGACCCTCCACAAGAAAATATATTGTATTTCATCTAACCCACATTGAGTCAAGCTTGAGAAATCGTTTCAAGTCATTGTTGTGACCTTTCAAGATCAACATTCATCCTTACTCCTTCCAATCTAATGTTAACCTCTCACACAAGACTTTCATCCCTGGACTTCAAATGTTAGAATGTCATTTTGGCATCTTTTGGTGCGTGGCTCATACTCCTAATTGATCAATTTCATAATCTTTTTGTTGAAAGCCTTGGTTGCCAACAAATTTAACCCCTCATCAACCAAGCTTTGGAATGCAATGCTTCTCTTAATCTCATGTACCTTGCTTTTTAGTATCTCTTGCTCCTTTTACAACATGTCTACCTTAACATGTTGCCTTTCTTTGTCAACTTGTATAACAACTAAATTGTGTTTCATGTTTCACATGAGTCAAGAAGAAATTGAAAATTGATGAAGGGTGTAATAGGTACATATTGAAACCTATATAAATTTGTATTAAATAAGCTCCATAACAAACATTTTAATTTTTAAAAAATAATAGCTTCATATCCTAAGCAAGGATGATTCTTGGAATGGAACTTAATATCAAAATTCAATATCTACACAACTACCATTTTATTTTGCACATATATAAGCAAAACACATCAATTAAAACATGTTAAAAGTATATACCTAGTTAAAGTTTTTTGAGAACTTTGTACATTGGAATCCAATCCACGCATTTTCTTTTTAAACTATCAAATCCTTTAATCTATTTGATTGTGCATATTTGAAAATGTCATACTATAATACCTTGGTAACATCAATGTTAATTATATTACTTGGGCTTTGTGTTGCTTTGCATTACTAATGATGATCAATTCACATAAGGTTAAAAATTAATATACTTTAAAGTTACTTAAATAAATTATTTATATAAAAAAAGAGTTATGAAACATTGGTAATCCATGATCATATAGATTGTTCATGAAATCATTTCCATTTCCATTCTAAAATATGATAGTTAATTTTCATCTATTAAAACATTAACATTTCTTATGATGTTTATTTTGGCGACCTTCATTGCTTCAAAAACAAATTTTTGGGGCCTTTACAACATCCCCAATGCATATCCTACCATGTTTCTTAATGTCCCATGTTTCAAAATAATCTATATTTTATAAAATAATTGGTGTCTATTCACAAAATTTTTATTCGGTAATTCGTGATTGGCTAAAACCCCCTTGGTCCTTTGAGAGCCTCAAGCCAAAAATATTTCTCACATCTAAGTTTAGTTATTTACATTTTTTGCAACCCCACACCATAAAACTGAAATTAAGACTATAAATGGGTGGAAGACTACTACCAACAAACCACCATGACCAATCATTATGATTGGTCAACCATAAACACGAAGCAACAATTAAATCATATTAATAATTACACTCTTCTCTCACTGATGCACAGCTTTATTGCCTCAGCAAATTGTGCAAAATTTTTGGGCCAAAACCATTTTGTTGGGGCAACATAAAGTTTCAGGCTTGAGCTTCAAGCTTGAGCAACAAACTGTTCGTTGTAGAAGGTATGCACAAGTTTGCACATATGGGTAGGTGTCGTTGTTGTGCTAGGTCATAGTACATAAATAATTAATGTTTGTTCGCAAATTTTTGATTCGGTAATTCGTGATTGGTTGGAGCCCCCCTAGGTCGCTTGAAAGCCCTCAACCAAAGCGAAAGGTGGTGAAGCCACGAGTGGAAAAAAACAAGATGGTGTTCCTGTTTCAGGTGATGCCACAAGCTCTCCCACTCTATGCGCTAAAGGTGGTGAGTTCGGTCCTCTGTTGGAGGTGGTTTGGCTACACACTCACCCGCTCATCGGTGGTGAATTTGCTCTCACCTAGTCACCCGTCAATGATGGGGAGTCCACACAAACCCTAACTCACCCATTTGCTTAACCACATTTTGTTAGGGGTTTTTTTTTGCTTCTGGATTGCAGCCACATAATGTTAGGGTTTTTTTTTATGGTGCTAATAATACCTATGTCAATCTTTTCTCCTGATCATTTTGCTTGCAAAATGGGTTTACTAACTACATAAAATATAAAATATTTTCAACCTTAGTGTTGAGAATGTCCTTTATGTATTTTTTGGTGTCTTTTGACATTGTATTTCACACCTTCAACCTTCAACATCTTGGTGTTCCCTATTGTGCAAAAAAGAAAAATCTCATGTCCAACCTTAAACATTAGTTGTTTCTAGCATGCCTTTTCAACACCCTTCCTATTGCTTGTTGTCATTTTGTTGTTCCTTGTCAGCATCCCCATCTTTTTGTTGTTTCCTATCTTTTGTCATCCTTGGTGTTGTCGATGTGTGTTTTTGTTGTTGAGCAAATTTACGTCATTTCTAAACTAAAACATTGCACCAATTTGAATTTTGATTAGGGATGTTTGAATTTGGCAATGTTTGTTAAATTCACATATCATTTTGGGATGGATTTTTAAATCATGATAGTTTAAAAACTTTTTAAAAAATTTAAATGTTAGATAAATCAAGTCTCCACTAATTCTAAAAAAGACCAAAGTTAAAGGGGGAATATATTTTATTGATTTAAAAAGAGAAAATAACTAGAAAGGGAAAAAAAACCCAATCTAAGGCAAAAGTGATTAGAAAAGGCAAAATAAAATGTCCAACCAAAATTGTGTGTAAAATGGTATTAAAAGATTGTTAAATGCCACTTCCCATTAAATATTATCGAATTTGAAGTTTAGAATGAGTTTATTAATATAATTAATTTGATAAACATAACATTAATAGAAATAATGTAAACTTGTCAATTTTGATCAAATGCATTGATGGATATTTCATTTTCAATTTTGATTTGAATATTTTTGTAATTTTGATTACAAGGTGGCCACTAAAATTTCAAAAAAAATTTAAAGCTGCAATTTAATGGTTTTATGTTTTGATATTTGATTTAAATAATAAAATATGATTAATGTTCTTAATTTTGATTAAAACCATTATTAAATTAAAAACTTAAAAATTTATTAAAACGAATGTCAATAATTTAATTTCAAAATTATATTTATAAAAAAAATTCATATTGACTTATTTGTAATTTTGATTTTCAATACAAACCATAAGCTATAAACATGTTCAGTTCATGTTACCACGTGTTAGAATTACGAATATAATGAATGTATGGATATAGAGTGAGATTTAACGACCTAAAATACATGAAGGCATGTTGTTTTTTTATCTTGAAATTTAAGACATATAAAACAATTTGCAATCAAAAAATTAATTATAATTTAACACCATCGTAGCTCAGCACTTTGACACCAATTATATAATTTCCAGAAATGTTGAAATTCTCCCCAAAAATTTTCAGAGAACAAAATTATGCAAAGAAACATACTGAATCTTCAGGAATATTCCATTTGCTGAAATGGAAATTAATTAATTATTCAACAGACATGTGGCAAAGTTGCCAAGGCATTAAAGTAATCCTCCCTTTCAATAAATCAAACAAATTTATTGTGACATTTAATCTCATTCTGCATCTAAAACTTCAATTGCACACTTCAACCTTCTGATGCAATATTGTGATTATTTGACAAACATTTCTTCATATTACAGTAAAATAATAAGCTGAAATTGGGTCTCATAAAGGAGACCAAATCACATGTAGATTACCACCGACTACATATGAGGTGCTACAATCAGAGTCTATAAGGTCTGATGTTACCTGAACATTTTGCAAAACAAAACCTTGTGTTTAGACATGTATTAAATCCATCTTTCAATCTCTTGTCAACTCTCAACCTTTTGCACAATTGTTCACAAGAAGTGGGTTCACATCATAACACAAACACAATCTACATTCCAAACACCAAAAACTTCAAAACGTGCAACCATTGACTGTGACCATTTGAGATTCATGGCAGTTTCGTAAGCTTGTGTGAGAATCCTGATGACATGCTTAGGAGATTTGTATACTGCAGGGAGGGTACATACTGGCTAGACAAGGTTTGATGCAAAACTGACCTTTAAGAGGCGCTTTATTGATGTATAGTGCTTGTCTGCAACAATCAAGGTAGAGGAACACAGGAAGCAGCAACCCAAGGCTAGTCTGCATGAGCCATGAACCTGTAATGTGTTTCAGTGACTCCTGTGGCTGATGTGTAAAGTACAGCAGTTGGCATTGTGCATAGATCAAGAGCTAGTCATCTCCACTCATAGCAACTTCTAAGTTTTCCAAGAAGAGTTTTGGCTCTTTTTCTGTGGCTTGTTGACCCTGGAGAACTTCATGTTTGATGTACACTGCATCAGCTCCTGCTGCTTTCATTGCTCTGGCCTCTTCAATGGAGTAGACACCCTAGAACACCCGCAGACCACCCCCAAAAAACAAAATGTAGGGTTTAGAGTGGAGAGTGGAGGAGAAAACAGTGTCCACTAAGAAGGATTCTGATTTGAAACCGACAGGTTCTTCATCTATCATACTAGGCAGACAGAAGCAGTATAACACATCACAAATTGAAAGTGAAAATTCTCATATCACTTGCAATAGTGGAAATTGGATGGCTTAAATCCCATACCCTACCACACATTAAAGGATCCATCTGCCCACTCATGGACTGTCACACATATTTCAAGCCTAGTATTGCCATGAACATAAAGTAAATTTTTCAGCATGTGCCCTGCACAATTACTAATTCAGGTTCTGCCTGTCACATACCACCACAGATGAAGCTCCAAATGGAATTTCGCCAATAAGTGACTTGGATATGTCTTGCCTTATTCCTGGTAAAGATAGCTGCAAGGAACACAAATGCATTGCATTTTATGTTGAGCTTCATTCCATGAAGGTCCCATCTTTCAGCACAAGAACTGGGGTGAATCATTGCCCTTGTCTTACAATGTTGCAATAGGGTGCCCAGATTCAGAAGCTTGAGATATCTGTGCAACTCTTTAAACAAGATTTCTAGGAGTTCTAATACTTGAATCAGATGATATGTAGATATTCTTAACAAACATCAACACACAAAACAGAGCTAGAAACAAGAAAATTGCTGCAATACAAACATCACTTTCCAAACAACTTGAGAATAAAGTGCTACTTGTTGGCATTTAACATACTGCAAGGCCAACTGAAAGGTTGAAGCCATAGACCGGAAGCCCCAGGGGGGCCACCTCTTGCAGCTCCTTCATGTTCACAACCTGTGATCCATGGCATTCCCAAAATTGCAAGATCGTGTAAGAGCACACTGTTAACCATAGGACTTAGAAAACATAATGGGTGGCACAGGATAAACAATGGTCAGAGGGTTTGAGGTCGAAGTAAGGAGAGCTGCTGAACCATGTTGCGTGCATCCTATATGTGCATCCAAATAAACAGAAAATACCAAAAAGTTCAAATTGACTGCAAGTAGCATTAACTCAATTGACAATAACATTATAAGAATTTATTTATTTTCAGAAAAAATCCCCAAACAGCTAAAAGAAAAAGAATCGCAGAAAATGTTAAATATTTTACTAAATCCATAATAAGAGTTTCTTTTTTGAAAGCCAAGTCAATTTCAAGTCAAGCACGCACTGATTACTTAGCTAATCAATATTGCTATGCCCTTCTGCAAACACTCAGAGACCAACTGCTGGCTGAGCAAATGGCCTTTTCCATATGAAATCAACACCTCATTCTTGGACAAGACAACCATAGTTTTGTATCAGCAGAACAACACAGGTGCAAAACTAACAAACCTCAACAATGGCATCCAGTCCCAATGAAATTGCAAAGTTCAAGATGGCTGGCGTGCCTGCACAGAGAAATAGAATTTTTGAAGCAATATAAACCATTCTGCTCTGTCATTGATGCATAGTGTTGTTCCAAACCAAATTTACACAAACTTAGCTCATGCTTCAGACTTTGGCTGTTACCACTTGATATGATCCTCGTTGACATCACATGGGTTGTACTGGATAGACATAATTGTCACCTTTGCTAAGCACACTATATACTGCTGTAATGGCACTAGCACCTGCCGCACATGTCTCAGCTATCTGCAATCCACACAAAAACCAAATGAAAGTTTTGATACCAGTTAGCAACCCTTTTGCCACCCCGTGTACAAACAATGTAAGCATCCATATGTGAGGATTCATTGCAACCATAATCATGATTCAAGAGCCCTTCTTCTAGCTCAAATGCTTTGCAAGAAGCCAGATCATAATTTGCATCTTGAGAAGATGGTGCAAGAGACAATCCAGAAACAGAACGTAGTAAAGCAAACTTTTGTGACATTTTCATATCATGTTATCACAAAGGTCTCTGCAACAGCATAACATACCTGGAGCGGATGGAGTATCCAGTCCTTGCGAAGAACTGGCACATTCACAGCTGCATGCAACACACTTCAACTTGTTAGACTGAATCAACAGCATCAAGATTCTTCTAAGATTCTTCTAAGATTGTTGAAACCCTTGAGACCGGAAGTTTGTGTTTGTTTGTTTTTTTTATAATAATAATTATTTAGTGTAGCTAGTAGGACAGCAGTAATCCAAGAGTGAATTCTGAAAGAAGCTGCTTCTGCACAGATTCTTGAAGATGATCCATTAGTGCCTACCAATGAAGCACTCCAAACAGAGAACGGATTTGAAACTCAAACACATGCTCAGAGAGACAGAGACAGAGAGACAGAGAGCTGAAGCTAGTGAGCAGAACAACAACGCATGATTTTCTAAGGGCAAGGCTTTTCCTTGTGTGTGAAGCTGAAATGAAAATCCTTGTTTCGGAAGCTTCTTCCTCAGCATT